>Ga0131853_10000761_pt1 | contig 57958 bp, 53 predicted proteins | sample TergutLab28metaG_FD_92764 | JGI IMG/M metagenome (GOLD analysis project Ga0131853, IMG submission 92764) | Labiotermes labralis P1 segment gut microbial communities from Petit-Saut dam, French Guiana - Lab288 P1 (version 2) (version 2) | ecosystem: Host-associated > Arthropoda: Insects >...
CGGACGCCTACCCCGGCATAGGGCCGCTGGGCGGTATACACGCGGGGCTGTGCGCGGCCAAAAGCGAAGTCTGCTTTGTCACTGCTTGCGACATGCCCAACTTCCAGGTGCCGATGGTCAAAAAGCTGCTGGAGGCATCGGGTGGGTACGACGCGGCGGCGCTAAAAACCGGGGAGCGCACTCACCCGCTTTTTGCCGTGTATAAAAAGAACATCCTGCCCACGGTTGAGCGGCTGCTCTCGCAAAATATATACAGCGTTTTGCGGCTGCTCGACGAAGTAAACGCCGGGTATATCCAGCTGCCCGCCAGAGAGGAAAACCCCGCGAGCGCGCCGGTCTTCAACATCAACTACAAAGAGGATTTCGAGGCGTTTGCGGGCAGTGCGCCGCCCGTGCTCTCGGTGGTGGGGTATTCCGGCTCGGGGAAGACCACCTACCTCGAGAAGCTTATCCCCGCACTGAAAAGCCGAGGGCTGCGGTTGGGGGTTATTAAGCACGACGCCCACTCGTTTGAGGTGGACGTGCCCGGCAAAGACAGCTGGCGCCTTACCCGAGCCGGCGCCGACATAACCGTGATAGCTTCCCCCGAAAAGATTGCAATAATGGAGAAGTGGAGCAGAGAAGAAGACTTGCACCGCATAGCAGGCCGGCTGCGAGGCAAGGTCGATTTGATTTTGACCGAGGGCTACAAGCGCGGCAGTGCACTCAAAATAGAAATACGCAGGGAGGCGGCGAAGGGCCGGGAGGCCCTCAGCGGGGAGGACGAGCTGTTTGCGCTGGCCTGCGACCACCCCCCGGAAGGCAAGGTTGCCGCCCCAGTTCTGCCACTGGACGACCCGCAGCCTATGGCTGACTTGATAGTGAAATTTCTGGAGGAGGGCGGGCTATGATTTCCCTTGAGCAGGCGACCCGTACGCTACTGGACGCTGTGACCGAGACTTCCCGCACCCGGCTGGTCTCGCTGGAGTATGCGATTGGCCGCATCGCCGCCGAGGATGTGAGCGCCCCAATAGACATGCCGCCCTTCGACCGCTCGCCCCTGGACGGCTACGCGCTTAGGGCGGCGGATATCGCCGGTGCCTGCCGGGAACGCCCGGTCAAGCTCGAAGTTGTCGCCGAGCTACCCGCCGGGGATTTCTGGGACGGTGAACTTGCCCCCGGCCAGACAGTGCGGGTGATGACCGGCAGTATGTTGCCGCAGAATGCGGACTGCGTGGTCATGCAGGAGCATACCGACGATGGCGAGGAGCAAGTCGAGTTCTACTCCCCGATGAAGGCCGGGGATAACATCTGCTTGCGGGGCGAGGACGTCAGAAAGGGTACGCGGATACTTGCCCGAGGCACACCGATATGCTACTCCCACCTGGGGGTGCTGGCAAGTGTGGGGCTTAGCCGGATAACCGTGCGGGACAAAGTGCGGGCCGGGCTGCTCTCCACCGGGGACGAGCTAACCCTGCCCGGCGAGCCGCTGGGCCGCGGGAAGATATACAACTCCAACCTGTTTATGCTGGCCGGGCGGATGCAGCAGCTGGGCTGTGAAGTCACCACCCTTTACAAGGCCCGGGACGACGTGGACGAGGTCTGCGAGATTATCCGCCGGGAGATCGACGGCACCGATGTCTTTTTCACCACCGGCGGGGTGTCGGTGGGCCGCAGGGATATAATGCACCCGGTCATCGAGCGCCTGGGTGCGCAGAAGCTGTTCTGGAAGGTCGCGCTAAAGCCGGGCACACCGGCGTTGGCGGCGATGTACCAGGGCAAGCTTTTGCTCTGCCTCTCAGGCAACCCCTTTGCCGCTCTGACCGATTTTGAGCTGCTGGGCCGCCCCATCCTCTCCAAGCTCTCGGGGGACGCGGGCTTTATGCACGAGCGGGTCACCGGCGTTATGGCCGACGCATTCCCCAAGGCCAGCAAGGTGCGCCGGTTTATCCGGGCGGTCTACAAAGACGGCGAGGTGCACCTTTCGCCCTACAGCCATTCTTCGGGGGCGCTGCTCTCGCTGCTGGGCTGCAACGCGCTGATTGACGTGCCGGCCGGCAGCGCGGGGTTAGGTGTAGGGGATAGGGTGGAGCTGGTTATGTTGTAGGGGCGCTCACCCCTACAGTTTTGTATAGTAGCAGTCCTGCAACCAGGTTGCGGGGTTTTGGTCTATGTATTGCCATATGCGCTGATAGTCGGTTTCGTTGCGGATTATGTGGTCGTGGTAGGATTTTTGCCACATATCGAACCCAAAACCCCTGTTTGTCAGCCTTTTTATCATCCCCATGATCTTCGGGATGAGGGCATCTGTAGGGCGCGGCGACCCCGACGCGCTGCTTTTTCCATGCGGCGACCCCGACGCGCTGCTTTTTCCATGCGGCGACCCCGACGCGCCGCTTTTTCCATGCGGCGACCCCAACGCATCGTCATTTTGGTTAACAATATCTCGGCGAACAACAATTATCATATGCACATGATTGGGCATAATTACGTATTTATCAACAAAGACACCCGCATAGTGTTTTTCAATTTGGCTTATGAACTTCTCTACAATTAGGCCATACTCCGATAATTGTAGTATACATAGCGCGTTGGGGTCGCCGCGAGAAAACGGCGCGTCGGGGTCGCCGCGAGAAAACGGCGCGTCGGGGTCGCCGCGAGAAAACGGCGCGTCGGGGTCGCCGCGAGAAAACGGCGCGTTGGGGTCGCCGCGAGAAAACGGCGTGTCGGGGTCGCCGCGAGAAAACGGCGCGTCGGGGTCGCCGCGAGAAAACGGCGCGTCGGGGTCGCCGCGCCCTACAACAAGGTTGGCGAGCATTTCATGCCTGTCCTTGACACAGAATGTTATGAAATATGCGCCGTTGCTGCTGTAATCATATCCCTTTAGCCTCGGATGTTTTCTTGTACGCATTTGCCTACAACACCCCCACAGCCCCCCAGTAAAAGTAACAAAACACCAAAAACACCCCCGCTAGCCCCGCGTACAAAATCGAGGCGGCGCTCAAATGCCGGGGATTCCAGGCGTTTTGGCCGCAGACAGATTCCACCTGGTCTATCCACGGCTGGTGGTACTTGAAGAAGAACAAATTAGACGCGCAGATAAACACCATGATTGGTATCAGCGGGTGTATACCGAAATCGACCAAGAGCATGGGGGTCGCCATTGCCAGTATAGCCGAGCTTATCCAGCCCTGCGAGACGTCGACAAACCGGATAAGTAGGCAGATAACATACAACGCCAGCACGAACACAAGGGGGTTTACGGCAATCGGCCGCATAAGCAGGGTGAGGGAAGGGGTAAGCCAGGCGGTGATGCCGGAGGCGTAGAAGATATGCACAAAGCTGAGTATAACCCCGAAGAACATGATGGTGTCCCAGCCAACCGCCGAGGAGATGTCCCCCGCCTTGAACACGCCCATAAGCAGCAGCAGAACAAACGCCGCGAGTATCGCCTGGTTTGTGGTAAACGGCAAAAAGAGCTGTAACACCAGGCCGACAAACAAAAGGACAAAAACCACAAGACAACACTTCTCGGCCTTGGTTATGGGGCCGAGTTCTTTGTACATTTGGGAGACCTGCTCTTTGGTTATGGTGAGCGGTCGCTCTGGCTTGAGCACGAAGTAAAGCGCCACCACAAACACCACCGCAAACAGCAGCCAGGGCGCCATCACTCTAAACCACATATCGGGGGTGGCCATCTCGCGCATTGCCCCCTCGGGCAAAAATGCTGAAAACACCGGCCCAAAAAGCGAGCCGTTTATCCAAGCTATAGCCGGGAAGATGCTGAGCAGCCACGCTGAGATTATGATAAGCGAGCGCCCGCGGCTGTCTTTTTCCAGGCGGCAAGCGTCGGCTACGCTGACCGCAATCGGCGTGGCGATGAGAAAACGCACGGTGGCAGAAGGAGTGACCAGCGCGAAAAGAACGCTCACCACAAACCACCCGGCCAGAATTTTGGGGTAGGTGAGGTCAAACTGCCTGAACAGCGCGTAGACCATTCGCTTACCAAGGCCGGTTTTCATCAGCGCCGCCCCCATGAACATGGCCGGTACCAGCAACCAAAAAGCCGGGCTGGAAAAGCCCACCGCAAGGTCGGACATGGGCATACCGGCAAGGGTACCGCCCAGGAAGATTATCGCCGCGCCGATTATAAACGTACCGCCCCCCGGGCGAAATATCCAGGTGGCCAGGGCAGCTACCATAACGCCGAGCATTCTGTTACCCAGCGCGTCCATGCCGCTAAAGGGTTGTGTAAGCGCCACCACTAGGCCGACCACCATAAATAATAGCAGCAAAACAAATTTTGCGGGCACACCCTTTAGGACACCCCCCGGCCTCATTTTGCGCCCTCATTGCCGGTGGCGCAGTCGTTTGCGCTGCCACGCAAAACCTCGAGACCGTGGCCCAGGTGGGGGAGTATGTAGCCCAGGCATTCGCCTGCGGCTTTAGGGCTGCCGGGCAGGTTAACTATCAGCGTGCTCGCGCGCAAACCCGCCACCCCCCGGCCCAACATAGCCCGCCCGGTAATCTGCAGCGAGTGTGCCCGCATCGCCTCTGCGATACCGGGGGCCATCCGCTCGGATACAGCTGCTGTTGCCTCAGGGGTTATGTCTCTGGGCGAAAAGCCGGTGCCGCCGCTGGTGAGTATAAGGTCAACCCGGCGCCTGTCGACCAGGTTAATAAGTTCGGCTTCAATAGCGCCGCGCTCGTCCGGCAGGAGCATCCGCTCGGCGATGGTGTAGCCCGCTTGCTCAAGCAGCCGCGCTATCAGAGGGCCGCTTTCGTCTTCGCGCTCTCCCCTCGCGCCCTTGTCGCTGAGGACTAAAACCGCTGCCCGCAGGCGCTGGGCGGAGCTTTCCTCTAGGCGCATAACGTCCCCTGTGGAGATTACGCCATCCCGGATAACCTTTGCGAACACGCCCTCCCGGGGCATGATGCACTCACCCATCTTGTGGTAAATCTGGCAATGGGTATGGCACTCCTTGCCGATTTGGGTGACCTCCAAAACACAGCCCCCACACTCAATGCGGGAGCCAACCGGCAAAGCGCCCAGGTCTATGCCCTCGACCACGAGGTTTTCCCCGAAGTCGCCGTGGGAAACCCCCGCGCCAGCCTCGTTAAATTTTTTGATTTTATCGTAAGAGATAAGGCTGACCTGGCGGTGCCATTTGCCCCCGTGGGCGTCGCCCTCCAGCCCCCAGCCTACCTTAAAAGCGGCGCTGCCAACATCCCGCTTTTGCACACCGCGAACCTCACTGGCACAGACCGCTTTTACGACTCCCTCTACCTTAGTCATGGCTCAGCCCCCTATTTTAGACATGTTTTCGATTCCCCTGCCCGGGTTGGACTGTCCACCTGGCTTGCGAGCAATTGCTTGCGTAAACGCGGCCAGTATTTGCTCGTCGTCCGCGCCTTCGCGGAGCAGCCCACGCAGGTCTAGCCCGTCACCGTGGAAAAGGCAGAGCTTGAGAAAGCCCTCGCTTGTCAGGCGTACCCGGTTGCACTCGGTGCATATGCAGCTGTCTCCTGTGCTGCCGGTGCTTATAATGCCGACGCTGCCACGCATTTTGCGGCTGATAAAATACCGGGCCGGGCCGCTGCCGCGGATGTGCGTATCCGGAGAAAGGTCGGGGTAAACCTGCGCTAGCCGGTTGAGAATCTCTTCGCTGGAGATGCCCTTGTAGCCACTGCCCGAGCGGGTGGGCATAAACTCGATAAATCGCACGTTGACCGGCATATTCTCGGTCAGTCGGGCAAAGTCGAGCAGTTCGGCGTCGTTGAGGCCCGCCATTGGAAGGCAGTTGATCTTTACCCGCAGCCCACTAGTTACGGCCTTGCCCAGCCCGCGCCATACCGCGGGAAAGCTGTCCCGCCGGGTGATGCGCGCGTACGTTTGTGGGTCTAGGCTGTCCAAGCTTATATTCACGCTGTCCAGCTTTATCTTGGCAAGCTCGTCCGCGAACTGCTCAAGCAAGACGCCGTTTGTGGTCAACGACAGCCGTTCTATCCCCGGTGTGGCGCCCAAGCCGCGCAAAAAACCGACGCAGCCCTTGCGCACCAATGGCTCTCCCCCGGTCACCCTAACCGAGCGTATGCCGGCCCTCGCCGCGATGGCGCACAAGCGCAAAAGCTCCTCGTAGCGCAGCACCTGGGAGTGGGAGACCGCCGGTACGCCGTCTTTGGGCATACAGTACCCACACCGCAGATTGCAGCGGTCGGTGATAGACACCCGCATGTAGTTTATCTCGCGGCCAAAAGCGTCGAGCATGAGTTAGCTCCTCTCGGCCGAGTAGTCGCCGCTTTTGCCGCCGGTTTTCTCCAGCAGCCGCACCCCGCCGATTTCCATGGTTTTGTCCATCGATTTGCACATGTCGTAAATGCTTAGCAAACATACGCTGACCCCGGTAAGGGCTTCCATTTCCACGCCGGTGGCTCCGGTTGTCTGTACGGTGCACCTGGCAATTACTTCGCGGGCGTCGTCGTCAAAATCGAAATCAACAACGGCTTTAGCTATGAGTATGTTGTGGCAGAGCGGGATGAGCGCGGCCGTCCCTTTGGCCGCCATAATCCCGGCTATACGAGCAACCCCCAGCACGTCCCCTTTTTTGACGTTGCCCGCGCGCACCGCTTGGTAGCATGGGGAACTCATTTTTACCCGGCCCTCGGCTATAGCCTTGCGAGCAGTTGGCTGCTTCGCGCTTATATCCACCATGGCGGCGTTGCCCTGCTTGTCAAAGTGAGTAAACTCTGTCATATGATATAGACCTCCTGCACGCCTTAAAATTCTGTGGGCAGGGCTGTTAAAACTGTATGTTTATCATAGTCTACCGGCGGTTTGTTGTCAAGGGATGATAGCGCGCTGATATCGTCTGGAATGAATACGCACCGTGTAAAAGCCGCACTTGCATTTGCGGAAATTTTCTGCTACAATGTCCCTGCTAATCAAAAGTGTGCGGGTATGGTTTAGTGGCAGAACATCAGCTTCCCAAGCTGAGAGTGTGGGTTCGATTCCCATTACCCGCTCCAACCGCTGGTAAAATACTCTTTAAGAAGCATTTCCCTTTTGGTGAGCTTGGCATCTTCGCCGGTCAGTATGCTGAGATTTGCATAAGAATTGCGACTTATCGGCGATGGCTTGCTATAGAGACCATGCAATCGTCGTAGCGGCTGACCGAGCGGCCGCTATATTGTCGTGGGCGGCAATTAACGGAAAATAGAATATTTTTGTGAATAGTTACCAACAAACACTTGCTTATTCTTAGAAATCCATTAATTGACAAGCATATTACCTATATGTTACTCTAGAACAATATATAGCTGGTTGTTCTTAAAACTTATAAACAAAAGGAGATTACGCAAATGAATCCAATCACAGTAGCAGAAATCAGAGCAGCCCACAAAGCATGGGGCGAAGCCCTTGTATCTATCAGCACCGCATATGCCGAAGGCAAAGACTACGGTACCGTTGCAGGAAATGTACTTGACACACTTTATGGCTATGCCGATGGTGTAGTTCTCTTCAAGCCCACACTCGTCGCTGAAGTTCCATTCAGATACACAAGAGACGGCGCTGCGTCCTACTTCCTTGGAAAAGACGTTACCGGAAGCGGTATCGCAGAAGATGGCGGTTTTGCGATAAAACCTTGGACAGCCGTTAGATTTGAAGACGGCGAAACTATCCTAAACGGCACAACAGCCCTTTGGATGGGTGCTGTACATATCACAAACGACAAGGGTGCTGTTACCACTGTTCACAAAACTTTTGGTTACTACCGCGCTAAAGACGGCAGCGTGAAAATTCAAGTCCATCATTCCAGCGTTCCTTTCAAAGCGTAAAAAGGCCATTTCTATAAAAACAATATGTTGCACTAGCTTTATGAGAACAGATTGCGTTACGCAGTCTGTTCTCTTTTTTTCTTTGCCAAAAGTGGTCATCGACTTCTTCTGCTTCATTGCATCTGTCTGCCTGGTGTAGAAAACAATACGGCAGATAATCTCACACGAGGCTCAAGGTGTTTGGGTGCTGTTGCCCACTTTTTTAGGGTGATAAAAAAATTTTTTATAAAAAATTCAAAATAAGTGTTGCAATATGGAAATAAACGTGGTAATATATAGAACATAAGAGAATTTTAGTGGCTTACTCCCAATGTGCACTGGGCACTGCTCGAAGCTCTTGTCTACGAGGTAGCGGTTTTAATGGATAAATTCTCGGTTTTGATTATAGACGATGATCGGGAGTTGTGCGGCAAGCTCAAAGCACATCTTGATATCTACCCACTTTTCGATATAATGGAGCCTGTGCAATGTGGTGCCAGGGCACTTGAGCTGATTGAACAGCAAAGACCAGACGCACTAGTGCTTGATTTAATCCTTCCGATTTATGATGGAATGTATATCATAGACCACATCGCCGACAACATGCCAAGCTATCAGCCGGTTATATATGTACTATCAATACTCGGCACCAAAAAGACCAACATGATGCTGATGGATTGCGCGACAGTCAGGCACTACAGCATTAAACCCGTACACCCAGATACTGTAGCGAAAAACCTGCACCGCTTTTTGTGTGACAAGCCGTATGCAGAAGTCCAAGTGGAGCAGAGCACTGCGCATATCAATGACGAGCCTCAGAGTTCAAATTATTTTTTGCCCGACTATTTTGCGCCGGGCAACCTGAGGAACCTTGATTGGATAATAGAAGATTACTTGCGAAAGCTTGGTATTGGAGCTGCGACGCCCCCTACAAAGTGCGCGCGCGAAGCTATCTCGATACTCTTAAAGGCTGATAGAAACAGCCGCGTTAGCACGATGGAGATGTACAAACAAACTGGGCAGGCGTTTAACCCTCCTCTATCGGCATCAGCTGTTGAAGGCAATATTCGAAGAGCGGTCGATAACGCTAAAAAGATGCGCACGCCTTTGTTTGAGCAGTATTTTCCTCATAACGGGCCATCTGTCAATAACACTATGTTTGTGAATGAGTCGGCTAACATTTTGAGCAGATGGATTGCGGAGAATGGCAATGGTGCAGTTTTTAGCCAAGAAAACAGCGCTCTACTTAGCAAAAGATGACGAAACAGCCGATGTAGAAGTGTTGACTTATGGATGCTACCTAATATACCAAGAGTGGTTTGTCAGAGTTGTTATGCTGTTAGCGGCGTTGCCGTTTGGTCTTTTCTTCCATGTGCTGGCTGGGATTATTTCTTTTACTTTGGTTCGGCGGTGCGCAATGGGGGCACACGCAAGACACCCCACGATTTGCCTGTTCACAACAGTAGTTGTAGTATATGGCCCGGCTGTTTTGGCAGAACAATTTTCTTTGGGCTTTATGCTTATTCCCTTTGTTGGGCTATACATATTCGGCATAGTATTGTTATTGCTATATGCTCCCGCAGAGACTGACGTAAAAAAAGTGCCCGACCCACGCGAGCGCAAGCGGCTGAAGATAGAGTCGATCGTTTGGCTGTCCGTGTGCTTCTTGGTTGCGGCTGTTTTGCAGAATTGGTTTGCCGCTATAGCATTCGTTGTGGCAACTTCTGCGGCACTTGCGTGTTGTTTTGTACACCCGTGGATGTACTCGATTAACGGTTTTGATCCGGTGACGAAAGAAGAGCGGGAGTAGGGCACCGCTTTTAATATATTAAAGGGGATGTATTTTTTGAGAATAAAAGCTGTGCTTAGAAATTTTGCAGAGAAGAGCGCGAACCAAGTAATTGAGCCACGCTCTAAGCCTTTCATATTTTTTCAACCAAAACCACCAGCAAAGATTAAGGCGATGATTAAAGAAGTAAGGTAATTACATTTCTTGTATAGATTAAGAGAGTACAGGCCGCTCATTGGTCGGTACTCTCTTTCTCAATGAAGACGATTAAGATTTGAAGATATATATTTTATTAGGTGAACATATGGATAATTTCATAATATCGGAATTGATTGGTTATATACAAACGGTTCTCATGCAAGCAACTATACTAAGTCTTTCAAAAGTTGAATGGACTATAAAGCGACTATTTATTACAGTGGCCATTATTCAAATTCCAGATCTTGTTTTGTTGGTAATATTTGATATGGTTTTGTTAACTATAATCGTATGGGCATTGTTGCTAGTTCTATCATATCGTTTATCATATAAACAATCTTGGCAAAAAAGCATACTTATGGGGCTTGGTCAATACTTTATGATCATGGGGTTAGATTACATATTAATTTTTGTTGTTCTTCAACTACCAGGGGTATGGCAGATTTTAATTTTTAATAATAGCGTTGTCAGCAGAGGTATTGGGCTTGTATGCTGGGTGTTGATTTTTATATTTACAAAAAGATTTGTGAATCGTGAATATCTACCTCCCCTAGACACTCCAACTATAAAATCTCATATGTTATACTTAATGATCTTTAGCTTTTTTGCGGCTTATAATTTAGTTCGATTACTTAATATGCAGCTTGCAATTGAAAACTTTTATGAGATAGTAATAATTATTTCATTCCTAATTTTTTTTGTGTATAGCATAGCACACATGAGAAATCTAACAAAAACATTGATAGTCAAGCAGCAACTAGAAAGTACCAAACAAGAACTGGCAGACTACCATGACTATACAGATTGTCTTAGCAGAGAAATGGAAGTACAGGAACTCTACGCGAACTCTCTAGAAAACATGCTGGACGACATGCACGGGTTCAGGCACGATTTTGGGCATATGGTCGACTCGATTAACGGCTATGTTGAACAGAAAGATTTCGCGGGCCTAGAATCGTATATGAAGACACTTACTGTAAAAGTTATAACATGCCAAACAACCCAAATAGCTGCCAACATCAAACAAATTCCATTGCTATACGGTATTTTGCTTAATAAGATTCTATATGCAGAGATGAAAGGCATCAGGCTATACATCACAATAATGTGCAGCGACATTGACTTAAAGTACTGCTCTGACGTCGACTATAGCCGCATGGTTGGTATTTTGCTGGACAACGCGCTCGAAGCGGCTGTGCAAAGTGAGGAGAAGGTCGTGAACTTCGATGTAAAGATAGAGCATGGAAAGCTGGTCAGCACAGTCATGAACACATGCGACAAAGAGGTCGACGTCGGCCGTATTTTTGAGTGTGGCTACAGCACTAAGAGTGCGCCTTCCGGCGAGGGGTTATATCAAATACGCAAGACTCAAGAAAAATACCGAAAAATGGGCTACACCATTGATATTGAGCCGGAATGCAGTTTGGGCTTTTTTACGCAGACGCTTAGGATTTAGCCTCATAATAAATAGTTTTGGAGGTCGGCTTTGACCCAGTACAAAACCATTGCGGGTGCCGCGAGCGCCGAGCACACCGAAAAGCGCTCCCGGTTTATCTGTTTGGCCGCCCCTGTGCACAGCGAGACCGAGGCTACTGCCCTGCTCGAAGAAGTCCGTGCCCGCCACCCGGACGCAAACCACAACTGCTACGCCTACATGCTGCGAGAGGGTAATATCCAGCGGTGCAGCGACGACGGCGAACCCCAGGGCACGGCAGGAATGCCCATACTAGAGGTACTTCGCCACCGGGGTGTACAGGACGTTATCGCGGTGGTGACCCGGTATTTCGGCGGGACGCTGCTGGGAGCTGGTGGGCTGATACGGGCCTACTCGCAGGGTGCGGCTCTCAGCCTGGACGCTGCCATTATTGTAGATATGCGCCTTTGCGTTGTCGCCAGCCTTGAGCTGCCTTACCGGGGGTATGGCAAGCTGCAAAATCTGCTGGCGGCCTTCGGGGCGGCGGTGTTGGAGGAGAGCTTTGGCGAGAATGTGCGCCTGCGCTTTCGCATAGCGGCGGATAAGCTTCCCGCCTTGCAAAAAGAGCTGGCCGAGATTAGCGCAGGGACGGTGGCAGCGGTTGTTTTGGGAGAGGAGTTCGCGCCGGTCTAATGCGGTGCGAATTCCCGTGCCGACTTACTATTCCCCGAAGAGCCTGAGCGCCTCCTTCATATTTTCCACAACTTTAACCGCAAATGGGCAGCGACCTTCGCAGTGCTGGCAGTTCACGCAATCTCCGCCCTTGTATTTCAATGCCCCGTAGTGCTGCCGAATTGTAGCAGGTATATTTGCACTATCAAGCCTTGCGATATCCAGCAGCTTGGTGAGTGCTGCCACGTCAATTCCGACAGGGCAGGGCTGGCAGTGGCCGCAATAGACACAGCTACCACAAGCTCCGCGCTGATACTCTGCTACGGCGGCGCTGTAGTCGCGCTGGGCGTCGGTTTGGGTTAAGTAGTCGAGGGCGGCTTCAATCTGCCCGGCGTCGATACAGCCTACAAGCACGCTGGCCACCGCCGGCCTCGTCAGGGCAAAATGAATGCACTGGCCGGGTGTGAGCGCCCCCGAGAACGGGCTGTGTTCGGGCATTAACAGCCTGCCTCCTCCGTATGCCTTCATGACGGTTATGCCGACCCCCTTCTGCTCGCAGAGGCGGTATAAGTCGGCGCGGACAGGGTCTATCCCCACCAGCTTGTCTTTGTACTCCTTGCCCTCCAGCACGGCAAATACATCTTGCTCGGCGGGGAAGAGGTCAAACGCCGGGTTGATGGAGAACATCATCACATCCACGAGGCCGGTCTCGACCACGCGCTTTGCGGTAACGGGGTTGTGCGAGCTAAAGCCAATAGCGCGGATAACGCCCCTGCGCTTGAGCTGCTGGGCGTACTCGATCAGCCCGCCCTCAAAGGTACCGGTAAAGTCTTTATCGCTGTCGATATAAAACAGCATACCAATGTCAATGTAGTCGGTTTCCAGCAGCCGCATTAAGTCCTCAAAGTATTTTTTTGCTTCTCCTACGTCTCGGCTGATGTCCATTTGGTTTTGCAGGCTGGCCATTGTTGAGCCTATATGCCCTTGGATTATCATCTTCTCCCGGCGGCCCTTTAAGGCTCTGCCGATGTCCCGGCGAACCTCCTCTTGCGGCATGAAGAGATCCATAATGTTGATCTCCCTGTCCAGGCTGGCATGGACGACCTCTTCCACTTGGACGTAGGACTTGCCCACCAGGTGCTCGGGCCCCAGGCCGATAACGCTAACGTCCATTCCGGTTTTGCCCAGCTTGCGGTATTGCATATGTACGCCCTCCTGATGTTTAGTCGCAGCGATCTTGTGTTGACATTGTGGCAGATTGTTCGGTCAATGTCAACACGGCGATGGGCAAATGCATTGATACAGCTGGTGAGTTTTTGGTTTGTTCTAAGGTCAAGGTCCCAATACTAATTCTGCCCGCAGGCAGATTAATATTTAAGATATTGACCTTAAGACCTCAACTTATAAAGCCAACGCCTTTTGGCCACTCCCGTGCAGGCTACCTACCAGCTAATAAGCCCCATAACGTCTTGAGCCAGCCCAAAATGCTCACTGCCCTGAATGTAAGCGGAAGGGGTGAGAAACACCATGCCGCCATCAACCCGGATATAATGTCGCAGCGGAACCTCGGAAGGGTAGAAACTAACCACGCTCTCCCCCCCATCGCGGTGGATGAAGCTATAGCTTATGCTTGGCTCCCCTAATTCCTCCGGCTGGCTCTCAAGGTATTCCAACTGAGCTGAGATTAGGTTGATAAAAAAATTCTCGAAGCGCTGCATGTCTACGAGCCGCCCACCGTAGTACACGGCGAGTTCGTTGTCTTCCCGCTCGATGTCGAAGAAAGTCGGTCCATATGCGCTGTGCCAGTTTATCTCTACCCTCGAAAGCTCTTCCAGCAAGGGCGAAACCGCGAAGGGGTCCATCAGCTGGTGGAACTGCACTTCCAGCCAGAGCATCTCGTGGCCGTGCGCGGTGTAGACCACCGGCACCCCCTCCCGGTAGAGGAAGACCATGCCGCCCTCGTCCGGTGCGCTGGCGTGCAGGGTAAAGCCGCCGTGGCCCCCACCCTCCACCGTGAGCGTTGACCAGGCCGGGTATAGGCCCAGTGTTTCCAAGTCCTCTGTGGTGGGGTGGGTCAGTGCGACACCCATAGCCATTATCCCGAAGGGCGAGTGGAGCACTACCGGCGAGCTAAGCGGGCAAAGTTCGTGCTCGAATGGCTGTGCAAGCCGGTGTTGGCCATCGTCGCCGGCCACCAGCAAAATCTCACCCGCACCCTCTCGCACCTGCCCGGCAAGCGCCATCGAATCGAACTCCAGCGGCCAGCTTATCAGCGGTGTGACGTTCATATCGAGGTAATCCAGCGCAGAAAGCAAAAAGTTGTCCAGCCCGTGTATTGGGCTGAGGTAGACGGCGGTGTCCCCTTCCAGCCGGATGTACACCCCGATATTGCCGGGGGCGACGTCACCGATGAGTATGCCTCGCTGCCCGTACTCTTCAAAGTCCAGCCTAACCCGGGCCCGCCACAACTCCAGGCCAAATGGGGAAAGGTCGGCGATATTATCGGCCACCAGCTCGAGATATGTAAGGCTGCGCGCCGCGCCGATAACCGCGTTGACACGCGCAGTGTCAATAGGCAGCCCCTCCAATTCCGGAATGGTCGAATCTGTTACAATATTTCGGCCTGGGTCGTACTCCTGGCGCAACAGGGTGTACTCCCACCCCGGCACCTCCAGCCGGACAGATAGCGGCGGGCGAGTGTACTCAAACAGATACGTAACAGGCGCAGGGCCGTCGATTTCGGGCGGCGGGGCGTCTTCCTCCAGCATGAGGTAAAAGCCCAGGCCAAGGGCGGCGACAAGCACGCACATCACCCCAATGGCGATAAGATTCTTTTTCAAAGGTCCCTCCTTTTCTCGGAAGTCAGAAAGATATGAAGGCAGCGTTATGCCTTATAGCCTCTCACATCACCGTCGCCGTTTATGTCGCCGCCAATTATTTCCAGCGGGCCTTGCGGGCCGGATTCTAGGAAGGTGCGGGCGCGGGTTAAGCTTTCGCTGTGCGGTCCAACTTCTTCTGCCATATAGATAATTCGCCAAACTTCGCTTTCAGGAATCTGCTCTTCCAACACGGCCCTCTCGACGTTGGTTATAATCCATGAGGGGGAAAAAGCACGATTGTTTTGGACTACGCCATATCCAGGGTCAATTTCCCAAAGCCGATTGACATCGCCGGAGAAGAAAGCTTCAATGTCGCTAAGGGAATATATCCGCTCCCACACCCTTTCTGAAGGTCCTGCAGTGCTAAAACCGGGATCAATCCCATACCTTGCCCAATTTACGAGAGCATCAATTTCCGACATTGGCCTGTTGAAGTTTGCCTCTAGCGCATGGATTAGGTCTCCTGCTGTAAGGTTAAAATCTTCAATGAATGCCAGCAACATTATTCTATCACCAATTTGCAAATCATTACTAGTCCAGCGACGCTCCATTAACCACGTATCTACAGCAACATCATTCTCAACAATATTTAAAATATGAGTTGGAATGCCTTGAAAAAAGCGGTCGCCAAAAGCGACATGATACCACGCCAATCCTGCGCCACCGATGCCCTCGCCGGAATGTGGGAGTGGAGTTATATCGGTATACATAGTTATTCTGCTTGCTTCGGCTATGGTAAGCCCTTCTAGCGCAGCAATTCTATCCTCTATGGTTGAGTTTTCTTCCGGTATGGTGGGTTCTACGGGGGCAATTGTTTCATCTTCGGATATTAGTGGGGGTGGCGGACTACACGAGGTTAATAAAAAAGATATTATTATGAGTACACAGACAAACCGTTTGCAATGTTTCATTTCAGTTCCTCCCTAAGTGGTTTATTGTTACAGTCTACATAATTTCGTTACGCGAACGTGAAGGTAATATTCGGGAAGAATAGCGTAGGATTAACATATTCAGCGGTACCTGTAGTAGGGGTATTGCGGTCATGGTCGCTAATATCAAAATGTAAATGAGCGCCAGTAGTAAAATCTCCTGTGTTGCCGACAGCGCCTATCTGAGTGCCCATATTAATTCTTTGCCCCACACTCACATATATCTCCGCCTCAAGAACACCGCTGCCCCGGCAAGAACAACCGCCAGCGGCAGCGCAATCACCAGCAGAACCCCAAACACCAGCACCTGAAAATCAGTAACCGGCAGCGGCGAAACCCCGATAACCGAGGGCGCTATGGCAATGTCGGCCTCCTGGCCGGTGAGGGCCTGTACAAGCCCCACCATATACTGCGCGTTGCCGATATACGGGTTTAGCAGCATGTTTGAGTCCACAAAGTCGGCGGAGGCAAAAACCGCCAGGGCCGAGACACGCTCGCTGCCGCCAGGCAGGTGTGAGCGGTCGTGGCTTATCGCCAGGGCGACAAAGGGACCGAATTCGTCGGCGTCCCCAGCGCTCCAGCTTTCGTCGGCGTCCGGCGGCTGAACGGCAACCGTCTCGTTGAAAACCAGCGGAGCGCTTAGTGTTCGCGCACCCCGCTCGTTAAAGGCGATATCTAGTGGCCGGGCGTTTGGCATAATCGAGAAGAAATCCAGGGCGTGGCGTGCAAACACCTCTTCCGTGTAGTGCACCGCCGACATGTACGGCGTACCCCAGGTCATACCCCGGTCAGCCTGGTAGACCACACCCTCCCCGACGATTATCCCCCACTCGGCTAAAAACGCTTCCAGGTTTGGCAGGCGCGGCTGCGCAACACTCGCAAAGTAGAGGATAGACACATCCCGCTCGCCTTGCAAAAACCGCTCCAAGGAGACGATGGCGTGCTCGGGGTAGTCGACAGAGGGGGCGTATATCACCAGCATACTCACGGTTGGGTCGATTTCCTCCAGCGCCGGGTTTTGGAAAACCACCCGGTAACGGTTGGTCTCAAACAGGGAGACCAGCGCACTTGAGTCCGGCTTGCCGAAACCGGTCAGCACGCCCACTGTGGTCAGCTCCTCCATGCTCAAAAATAACAGCGCTCCGGTTAGCACCTGCTCGGCTCGGGAAGAGGCTATCCAACTGCCGAACATATCGGTCTCGACGTTGAAGAGATCGAAAATGTTTATCGGCTCGACCCGCTCCCCGCTGACCAGCAGGATAGTCTGGGCATTCAGCTGGAACTGCGGGAACCGGGCGGCAAAAGCCGGTTGCCTGGTAAGGTCAATGTACTCTACACTTATCCGCGGGGAGAGCGCGGCGTATTGGCGAATAACCTCGTTTGCCTGTATAAAATAAACCCCCGATGCGGTCAGGGTAGCCTCGGGCATGAGGACATAGATGGTGACGTCGACATCCAACCCATCGAGGAACTCCCTGCTCTGGGCGGTCAGTACAAAAGCCCTGTCGGCGCTCAGGTCCAGCCTCCACTGGTATCGCTCGGCCAGCAAGCCCACAAACAGGTTGAGTGCCAGCACCAGCGCCACAAACAAAATCGTCACCGCGCTGGCCACGCTCCCTTGCCTGAAGGCGCGGCTGGCAAAAATACCCCGCACTTTCTCCTTCATCAGCTCCACCGCCTTTTCTCGAAGACGCGCACGCTCAAAAACAGGAAAACTACCGCAACACTTACGAAAAACAAGACATCCTCGAAACGGAAAATGCCCAAGGAGAAGCTGTGGTACCGCTCGTAAAACGAGAACGCCGCTATAATTTCGCGCAGCACCCCGGTGAAGACCGTGCGCAGCTCGCCTATCAGCAAAAAGCCCAGCCCAACGCCAAACCCACCCACCGCCGCTATAACCTGGCTCTCGGTGAGAGAGGAGATGAAGACGCCGATTGCAATAAGCGCCATACCCAGTAGCAAGGTGGCCACAAAGTTGCCGGCCACCAGACCCCAGTTGGAGATAGTTATCGATTCTATCACCAGGGCGTAGACAAGTGTGATTGACAGCCCGGCGACAAAGACCAGCACGGCGGCCAAATATTTGCCCAGCACTATCCCGGTCAGCGTGACCGGCGCAGTCAGCAGCGCTTGCTCGGTTTTCTTCCCCCGCTCCTCGCTGAGCAGACGCATGGTCAAAATGGGTATGAGAAAGAGCAGCAAGGTGTATAGACCGCTGAATACACTGCCCAGGTCGGCATTCATCCCAAGCAGGTTGCCGGCAAAGAAAAAGTAGCCGGCAAAAAAGTAGAATACGGCTAAGAAGATGTAGCCGACAGGGGAGCGGAAGTAGACCGCGAGTTCCCGGCGCATTATAGCAATCACTAGCCTTCCTCCTCGCCGGGCGATACCTCATCGCCTTTAGTAAGCTCCAAAAACACATCCTCAAGGCTCATATCATCACTCCGCAGACCCAGCAGCGGCCAGTCCTTCTCCGCGAGGGCTGCAAACAGCTCCCGGCGCAGGTCGGCACCCTCTTTGGACTCTAGCGCCCAGTCGTGGCTGCCCTCTTCGGTAGAGCCTATATCCTGCACACCGGCCAACCCGGGCAGGCTTTGGAGGGCCTGCGAGACTTCTTCGGGCGGCCCGGCAATGCGGGCTATTACCCTCCCCGCGCCGTTTAAATTGCGGGAGAGCTGCTCGGGTTTGTCGTCAGCCACCACCACACCGCCACTTAGAACCAACACCCGCTCGCAGACCGCCTGCACCTCCGAGAGAATGTGGGAGGAAAGCAGCACCGTGCGCTCTTTGCCCAAGTCTTTTATCAGCTCGCGCATATCGATAATTTGCTGAGGGTCAAGCCCTGCGGTGGGTTCGTCCAGTATTAGCACGGGCGGCTCGCCGATAAGCGCTGCCGCCAGCCCCACCCGCTGCCGGTACCCCTTGGAGAGGTTTTTTATCCTCCGGTGGAAGACGTCCTCAATGCGGGCCTGCTCGCAACACAGGGTGATGTGCTCCCGCCTGTCCATGCGTACCCGTTTGAGATCGTAGATAAAGCAAAGCTGCTCCTTGACCGTCATTTCCCCGTAGAGGGGCGGGTGCTCGGGCAGATAACCCATCAGGGCCTTGGCTTTTAGCGGCTCCTGCAAAATCTCGTAACCGCCCACTTTGACCGTACCCTCGTTGGACGAAAGGTAACCGGTTATTATGTTCATCGCAGTCGACTTACCCGCCCCGTTCGGCCCGAGGAATCCCAAAACCTCACCCTCACGGGCAGTGAATGAGACGTCGCTCAGGGCGAGCGTACTGCCATATTTTTTGGTGATGCCGCTGACTTCTATCATTTTTGTACCTCCGGCGCTTGTGGCTTAGCATCTTAATGATAGCATAAAACTGAGAAAAATATGTTAAAATTTTTGCAGTGCTAGGTAAAATAATCCTATCTGTGGTATAATGGCACGAACATTACACGATGCGCGGCGCCTCGCCGCTAATGCACCAACCGGCTTTTGACGCGCAATTTACCACAACCACCACTTTGAGAGGAAGTGCACCGCTTGTCTCTACGCATCGTCTTCATGGGTACCCCCGACTTCGCTGTGCCCTGCCTGGAGCGGATAATCGCAGACGGCCACACAGTCTGCGGTGTCTTCTGCCAGCCGGACCGCCCCAAAGGCCGGGGGATGGTTCTTCTGCCGCCGCCGGTCAAGCAAACGGCTGTGGCAAGGGGTATCCCGGTCTTCCAACCGACAAAGCTGCGGGACGGCCAGGCCGCTCAAATTCTGTGCGACCTCGCCCCCGATATAATCGTCGTCGTTGCGTATGGCCGCATACTCCCCCGCGAGATTTTGGAGTTGCCGCGCTTGGGCTGCGTCAACGTGCACGCCTCACTGCTCCCCCGCTGGAGGGGCGCGGCTCCTGTGCAGTGGAGCATAATCCACGGTGACACCCTCACCGGCGTGACCACAATGCACATGGCCGAAGGGCTTGACACGGGCGATATGATTCTGGCCAGCCCGACGCAAATTGAGGATGGCGAGACCTACGGCCAGCTTTTGGCCCGCCTTAGCCAGATGGGCGCCGACCTACTAAGCCAAACCCTGCCCCTTCTGGAGACCGGCACCGCACCTCGAACCCCCCAGGACGACAGCTTAGCCACCCTAGCCCCGCCGATAAGCAAAGAGATGGCCCGGTTAGACTTTACCGCATCGCCGCTGGATTTTTGCAACCTGGTGCACGGAATGAACCCGAACCCAGGGGCCTCGGCCCGGTTTGCGGGGGGCGTGCTCAAGGTTCACGCGGCGGTACCCGCCCCCGATTTTACCGGCCAGCCCGGCGAGATTTTGCACCCAAAGCGGCTGATTGTAGGCTGCGGCGAGGGAGCCGTCGAGCTGCTGAGTGTGCAACCACAGGGCAAAAAGGCTATGGAGGGTTCCGCTTGGCGGAATGGGTTGCGGGACTTGGCATCTGACCAGCGGTTTTCGTAGATTTACGGCATGATTATACAAAGGGTAATGATAAAAAGCAACCGCCATTTACTTTAGGTGGCGGTTGCATCTTTGTTATATTCTGATTGCGAAATTTGTCGAATTGTGGTAAAGTTTCCTTGTTGGGGAAACCCGGCACACATAGGGTAAGGCCAATAACGGCATAAGCCGGACGGTTACGCCATCACCTTTCTCTGCAGATGCGAGTTTCTGCGGGAAGGAGGTGTTCGTATGTGGGTTGCTTTGATTTGTATTACTATAATCTCGATTGTAGCTATACTGTCAGTTCTAGCGGCCTCAAAAAATACGAAAAAGTAACCGCCCTCCTCCACGAGTAACGGTTACTTTTACGTAAATCTTGTGGTGGCGTAACCGTTTAAGGTCTTGCCCTTTGTATTTATATTGTACTACGACTACGCAGGTTTGTCAATCTCCAAGCGCTTGATTGTTTAGTTGACGCGGTTGTACCGGTCGTTACCTACAGTAATTGTATTTTCAGTGCGTGAAAATGAGCGAACGCTTATATCTCCACTCTCAAATACAAGCTCTATTTGGTCGCCTGTAACAGAAAAAGTTCCGCGAGATAGCCTACCTTCAAAGCTGCGGGTAAACCTGTTTCCTGAAAACTCCCAAAAATTATATTCACCCGCAAACTGGTATTCCCACCTACCGTTTAAGTTGCTGCTTCCGCCCCCACACCCAACCATCAAAACCACCAAAATAACCACCAAACCCACAGCCAAAATCTTTCGTTTCATACATTGCGCCCTCCCTCAAAATGCTGTCACAACAAAATTTTTTGCCGCACAACAAACAAAAACAGCGCAAGAATACAGGAAAAATCCCATACCCTTGCACTGCTGCAATACAAAAACACCCCGCGCAGTCTGCCAACTTTGCTTGAAAACTGGCTGACTAGGCGATATAATATACATGCAAGTGTGGCCAGTGGCCGTTGGCATAGGAGAGCCGTTCTCCGACTGCTAGGGGATGCGGTGCTGAGAACACCGTGTCCCTGCTTGCTTTTTGTTTGTGCCGAACAGTTATAGTATACCGCAGGTTCGCGAGTTTTGCAAGCCCTGCGGATAGCCTCAGATAAAATTACTCCTCACGACACTAAGGAGCTAACTATCTTGCGTAACCCACCCAAGCAGATAACCGACCCCCGCCTTCTCGCGGCCACCGCCCTATTACAGGCAGAGCGGCGGGGCGCTTGGTCAAACCTCAGCCTCGACACCCACCTGCGCCGCCACAGGCTCCCTCCGGCGGACGCGGCTTTTGCCGGCGCGCTCTTCTACGGTGCCATCGAGCGCCGCTTGACCCTGGACGCCTGCATAGCAACACACTCCAGCCAGCGGCCGGGCAAGCTCTCGCCCCAGGTGCTTTGCGCCCTGCGCCTTGGGGTCTACCAGCTGCTTTACATGCAGATACCCGACCATGCCGCCGTGGGTGAAAGCGTCGAGCTGGTGCGCAAATTGGGCAAGGGGCAGGCCGCCGGGTTTGTCAACGGGGTGCTGCGGGCGTTTTTGCGGGGCGGCAAACAGATACCTTTGCCGGAAAGTGGCAGCCTCGCCGAGCGACTGAGCGTCGAGTACTCCTGCCCCACACCATTAGTTGAGATTCTGATAGACGAGCACGGCGAGGACACCACCCGCCGCTTTTTGGCCGAGAGCCTGGGCAGGCCGCCGGTAGCCGTGCGGGTAAACACCCTGCGCACCGACCCTCATACCCTGGCCGCCCGCCTCGAGCGCGAGGGTGTAAAGTCCGCCCCACATACCGACCTGCCCGGCTGCCTGCTGCTTGAGTCCACCGGGGCAATAGCCGGGCTGCCTAGCTTTCGCGAGGGGTTGTTCCATGTGCAGGACGTCTCGTCGCAGCTCTGTGTCGCGGCCTTGGGTCTAAAGCCGGGTATGCGTGTTCTGGACGTCTGCGCAGCGCCGGGCGGCAAAACCTTCACAGCCGCGCAAATTATGGAAAATCGCGGGGAGATCGTTGCCTGCGACCTTCACGAGAAGCGTGTGGGGCTTATCTCCCGCCGAGCGCAGGAAATGGGCATTAGCTGCATAACAGCTATCTGCCGGGATATGAGCACCCACCACCCGGACTTGGGTAGCTTCGATGCCGTGCTCTGTGATCTACCCTGCTCGGGCTATGGGGTCATCCGCCGCAAGCCGGAAATAAAATACAAAACCCCCGATGAGTTTGCAAATATTTCCACGGTACAGTATAATATACTGGAAAGTTCGGCACAATATTGTCGGGAAGGCGCCTCTCTGCTCTACTCGACCTGTACCTTCAACCCGGCGGAAAACTCCGGCGTTACCAACCGCTTTGCCCTAGAGCATCCGGACTTTAGCCCTCGCTCCTTGGGCGGCCTGCTTGGTGAAGAAACCAGCCGCACCCTGCTGGGCGAGTACGGCGGCGACGGTTTTTACCTAGCGGCATTCAGGAAGGCAGGCGGGCGATGAGCGACCACAAGACAGACTTGCTCAGCCTTATGCCAGATGAGCTGGAAACCCTGCTGCAAGAGCTGGGGGAACCAAGCTACCGCGCGAAGCAGATCTTCGGCTGGCTGCACGGAAAGCTTGCGACCTCCCTCGACGAGATGACCAACCTGCCCGGATCTTTGAGAACCCGCCTGAGCAAAATCTGCGAAATCGGCGGGGTAAGTATTCAAAAAAGGCTTGTCTCATCCATAGACGGTACGATAAAATACTTATATGGAGCCGGCGAAGACCACGTAGAGGGCGCGCTTATGCGCCACCGCCACGGCAACAGCCTTTGCATTTCCAGCCAGGTGGGCTGCCGGATGAGCTGCGCATTCTGTGCCTCGGCCCTGGGCGGCCTTGCCCGGAACTTAACTTCCGGCGAGATGCTTAGCCAGGTGTACGCCAGCGCCAAGGATATCCAGCCCGAAAAAATCGGCTCGGTCGTGCTGATGGGCATAGGTGAGCCGCTAGATAACTTCGAGAACGTCTGCCGCTTTTTGGATTTGCTCTCTCACCCCGCAGGCTTTGGTTTTAGCCTGCGGCGGGTATCTCTTTCCACATGTGGGCTGGTGGACGGCATCCGGGCCCTGGCTGAGAAGAACTACCCGCTAACCCTAAGTGTCTCTCTCCACGCGGCAAACGACGCTGCACGCAGCCGCCTGATGCCGATAAACCGCAAGTATAACCTTGGCGACCTTATGGCCGCCTGCCGCGGCTACTTCGCCAAAACCGGCCGGCGGATAAGCTTTGAGTACTGTCTTATTCGCGGGGAGAACGACAGCCCCGCCGACGCCCAAGAGCTGGTCGGCCTATTGAGAGGAATGCCCTGCCACCTCAACTTAATCCCGCTAAACAATGTAAGCGAGCGCGACTTTGCCCGCCCGGAACCGTCCCAAACCCGTGCCTTCCAAGCAAAGCTCGAGCAGCAGGGTGTCTCAGTCACCCTGCGCCGGGAGCTGGGCGCCGACCTTGCGGCGGCGTGCGGGCAGCTTAGGCGAGGGGCCGCTGATATTTGAAAGCTGACAGTCAATGAATTCCCACAAGGGGGTACACAATGATCACAATCCTTGGCGGTACAGACGTCGGCCTTGTGCGAAAAACCAACCAGGATAAATACGAATACAAGGTGCTGGGCGAGCTGCTTTGCTACGGCGTGCTTTGCGATGGCATGGGCGGCACCGACAGCGGACACATCGCTTCCCAAACGGCCACCGACTTTGTGACCCAGACCCTTGAGCGCGACCTCAAACCGGGGATGAGCGAAGCTTCTATTAAAGGCATTATGATGAGCGCTGCCGCTGGGGCCAACGCCCTGGTTTTTGAAGCAGCCAGCCAAAACCCCGACTGCGCGGGGATGGGCACCACCCTTGTTGTGGCCGTGCTCAGCGGGGAGAACGTTTATATCTCATCTGTAGGGGATAGCCGGGCGTACTACCTAAACGGCACCGGGCACCAGCAGCTCACCAAAGACCACACCGTGGTGCAAATGCTCTTGGACGTGGGCGAGATCTCCCCAGAAGAGGCGGCCGAGCACCCCAAGCGACACTTTATCACCCGGGCGGTTGGGGTTCTGCCCCAGGTGGACGCCGACTTTATCGAACACCCTTTTGGCCCTGGGGATATTCTGCTGCTTTGCAGCGACGGCTTTTACAACTGCGTCGGCGAGGATAATATGGTCGGGCCTGCCCTGCTGGCCCACCTGGAGGAAAGTGTAAGGGCCGGCAACGTGGATAATCTTATAGAGCTTGCCAAAAGCGTGGGCGGTGGCAGCGACAACATCACGGCCGTACTTATTCGCCGCGAGGCGCAGGAGCCTGGGGAGGAGGGAGCGTAAATGGAAGAGCGCGCCGATAAATACTTGGGCAAAAAGCTGGAAGGCCGCTACGAAATCCGCGAACTTATCGGTATGGGCGGTATGTCCAATGTTTACAAGGCCTTCGATGTTATCGACCAGCGGCTGGTCTCGGTTAAGATTTTGCGGGACGAATTCCTTAGCAACACAGAATTCCTGCGCCGGTTCAAAAACGAAAGCAAAGCCATAGCGGTGCTAAACCACCCGAATATCGTGCAGGTGTACGACGTCTCTTTCACTGGCCGGGCGCACTCTATTGTAATGGAGTATATAGACGGCATAACCCTCAAAGACTACATCGAGCGGCAGGGTATCTTAAGCTGGAAGGACGCTGTGCACTTCACGCTGCAAATACTGTGGGCCCTTGCCCACGCCCACGAGAAGGGCATAGTCCACCGGGATATAAAGCCGCAGAATATAATGCTTTTGCGGGACGGCACAATCAAAGTGACCGACTTCGGCATAGCCCGCTTTGCCCGCAGCGAGGTGAGAACTATCACCGACAGGGCGATAGGCAGCGTGCACTATATAAGCCCCGAGCAGGCCATGGGCGAGAACACCGACCAGAAATCCGACATCTACTCGGTTGGGGTTATGCTCTACGAGATGCTCACCGGCAAAGTGCCGTTTGAAGCCGAAAGCGCGGTCTCGGTGGCAATAAAGCATATACAGTCTCGAGTCGCCCGCCCCACCCGGATAAACCCAGACATACCCGGCGGGCTTGAGGAAATTACCCTGAGGGCAATGGAAAAGGACGCAACCCGCCGGTACAAAAGCGCGCAGTCAATGATAGAAGACATCGAAAAGTTTAAGCTCGACCCCTCGATTCACTTCCAGTACAAGTACTTCGGCGACGCGCAGACAGGCGGGTCCGAAAAAAAATACCGCAAAGCCATAAACCAAACCCAGGAGGAAAACGCCTTGGGAAAAGGCCGCGTAAGAAAAAAAAGAGTGCCCTACCTGCCAATACTGGCGGGGGTTACCGTGGCGTTTGTTTTGGCCTCGCTGGGCTTTCTCGCGCTGATGATTTCGATAAACAATCCCTTTGCCCAGGTGGAGGAAGTGCAAGTACCCAATCTCGTAGGCCTGCGCTTTGAAACCGCACTCAGCCAATACTCCGCCCTTGGGCTGGAGATTGTGCAGGTGGCGGTAATGCACAACAACGACTTTGCTCCGGGGGTTATCTTTTCCCAGGAGCCTCGGGCCGGGCGCTCAATTCGGGAGGGCAACGCTATCCGGGTGCGGGTCAGTGACGGCCAGCAGCAGCACCCCCTGGAAAACTGGGTAGGCCGCGAACTAGAGCAAGCCCGTTTTTGGATGCAAGAGCATGGAGTAAACTACGAAGTTCGCCAGGCAAACCACAGCAGTATCCCCGAGGGACATATTATCTACACAAACCCATCCGGCGGGGCGCAGGTGCAGTCGGGTGGAGAGAGCGTAATAATCCATGTCAGCATTGGGCCGGACGTTGTTTGGCGCAACGTGCCCGACGTGCGGGGTATGCCTCTCGAAACTGCCCGGCAGATGCTCGAGCTGTTCAACCTGCGCATTGGGGACGTAAGTTATGTCCAGAGCGACGAGCCAAACGAGACCGTCGTCGCCCAAGACCCCATGGACGGCACCATGCAGGCCGAAGGTACGGCCATAAACCTTATCATCAGCCGTGCGGTGCAGCTGCGCAGGGTGGCCATAGTCATCGACCTGCCCATCCACATGGACGAATATGTGACAATCTCTGCCGTGCAGGACGGCGTGCTGGTGCAAGAAGAAGTGCTAAACCCCGCCCTTACAGGCACCTGGCGGCCATTCTTCTCCGGCACCGACCAGCTGTCCTTCATCGAGATTTTTATTAATGACGTCGTATACAGGCAGTACCAGCTCGACTTTGAACCCGACACGCCGACCTTCCAGGAAGTGGAGGGCCTGGTAGGCGCGGGCCAGCTGCCTCCGCCACAGCCGCCCCCGCAGCAACCCGGCTCGGACGCAGACAGCACGCCATTTACCTCCGGTCCCAGCCCCGGCCCAACCCCTGGGACCGGCTCCGGCTTTTATATCCCACAAGGCTCCGGCAACTACCAAATGTGGCCGGACAGATGACCGGACGCATTGTAAAATCCACAGGCGGCTTCTACTACGTGGATATCCCCAGCTCGGACGGTCCGCGGCGGATCGAATGCCGCGGGCGCGGAGTTTTCCGCAACCGCGGGGTCACCCCGCTTGTGGGAGATATGGCGGTGGTAGAACTCTCTGGACAAGAGGGCACCGGCAGCGTTGTCGAGATTCTGCCCAGAAAAAACAGCCTGGTTCGCCCGCCGCTGAGCAACCTTGACCGTATGGTGCTTGTGCTCTCGGTGACCGACCCGGAACCCAACATTTTGGTTGCGGACACCTACCTGGCCATACTGGCCCACCGGGGAATCGACGCTATCGTGACCATAACCAAAGCAGACCTTGCCCCCGCCCAGGAGCTCGTGGGCATCTACCAAAAGGCGGGGTTCCCGGTCTACTTAGTCTCTGACGACGAGGGCGTGCGCGAGCTTTGCTCGGCGCTTTCTCAGGGCATTTCGGCCTTTTGCGGCAACAGCGGGGTGGGCAAGTCCACTCTGCTCAATCGTCTACACCCCCAGCTGGGATTGCCCACCGGGCATACCAGCAAAAAGCTGGGGAGGGGCCGCCACACCACCCGACATGTCGAGTTGCTTTACCTACCGGGTGGCGGACTGGTTGCCGACACCCCGGGCTTCTCCTCCCTTGAGATGCTGCGGATGGGGCATATTCCCAAAGAGGAGCTAGCCGGTTGCTTTGCTGAGTTCGCGCCGTTTTTAGGCGGGTGCCGCTTTGCCGACTGCGCCCACACCGTCGAGGCGGGCTGCGCCGTATTGGACGCCGTGGCTGCCGGAGAAATCGGCAAAGGGCGCCACAAGAGCTACCGCGCCCTGTATGCCCAAGCAAAGGAAGTGCGGGAATGGGAACACCGATAACATACCCCTGCGCAGTCTTGGGCGCGGGCGAAATACTTAACTACAGCCGGGTGGCCTCTTTTTTGGCACAAGACGCATTTGTAATCTGCGCTGACGGCGGGTTTGCCCACTGCGAAAAGCTGGGCCTACAGCCCAGCCTACTTATAGGGGATTTTGATTCGCTGGATGTGCAGCCACCGGCAAGCGTTGAGCGAATAACCCTCTCGGCCGAAAAAAACTATACCGATTCCTTCCACGCGGCGCAGGTTGCGGTAGAGCGGGGCTATACCTCTCTGCTGCTCTGCGGAATGCTGGGCGGGCGCCTGGACCACACTCTGGCCAACTTACAGCTTTTGCAAAACCTTGCCGGACAGGGAGTGCAGGCCCTGCTAACCGATGGCGTGACCGACGCTTACGCCTTGTCCGGCGGCAGCGAGCTGCTCGTACCTAACCGGGAGGGCTGCTATTTTTCGGTATTGGCGCTGGGCGGTTGCCAAGGTGTGACCATAACCGGCGGCAAATATCCACTAGTAGGGTACACACTGCGCGGCGACGACCCCCGAGCGGTTAGCAACGAGTTCGCCGGCCGGGATGTAAACATCAGTCAGGATAGCGGGATGCTCGTGGTGGTCAGCCAGCCGAAATAGCCTATACAAAAATCGCCCGCCCCATGGTTTGAATGGGGCGGGCGTGAAATTTTTTCGATTTTGTGATTGCTTAAACCATCGGCACGTCGTAGTCCCTGCCGTAAACGACCCCCGGCAGAACTTCGCTGTGCAGGTGCTCGAGCAGCTGGGTTACGGTGACCAATCTGTACCCCTCTTCAATCAGCCGGGGTATTACCCGCTCGGCCGCCTCCAGGGTTGAGGCGTATATATCGTGCAGCAGAATTATATCGCCGCTTTGCACCCTGCTCATGATATGGTCGTAGATGTAGTCGGCGTCTCGGTGTTCCCAGTCACGGGGGTCTAGGGTCCAGTTTATTATCGCGTAGCCCAGCTGCTCCGAAATCTTCCTTACTGCCTCGTTTGTGCGGCCATATGGCGGACGGTAAATGCGGGGCGCTTGGTCAACAATAGACGCTATGGCCTCGCTGGCTGCGTTTATTTGCCAGGTTATCTCTTCCTCGGTCAGCCGGCTAAAGTCTGGGTGATTCCAGCTGTGTCCGGCTACTTCGCTGCCAAGCTGAGCTGCGCGTCTCACTGTGTTGCTACGGCCCTCTACACGGTAGCCCAACACAAAAAACGTAGCGGCTCCGCCGTGCTCCTCTAGTAAATCTAAGATACGATCTGTGTGCTGGCTGGGCCCGTCATCAAAGGTGAGAGCAATCAGGCGCTCACCTTCTTGGAAGGGCGAGCCCGTAAGCTGTACTTCCCCGCCTCCTGGCAATGGCTCCGGTTCTTCAGGCTCTTCCCTGGGCGGCTGGCCATTTAGGTACTCTTGCCCGGGCTGGACCGGGTTTTCTTCAATATATTGCGGCGAACGCGGGTCGCACCCCGCAAACACAACTACGAGGAGCACCACAAATAACACCAAAAATTTCCTCACAACAAACCGCCCCCTTGATATAAGTACGCGCTAGTGTAGTTTATGCATAGGGCGCGGTTTTACTCGGATATGGGGGCTGTTGGCACTCCCTTGTGCGCAAGCTTAAGCTACATTAAAATTCTAGCACGGGGGCAATCATATTGTCAAGGCAAACAGCGACAAGATTTTCCTTTTGTACAGCCGATTTACCTGGAAAAATATGGGTTAAACTCCACACTACACCGGCTGGTTTTCTGGTTTTTTTGCCCTCTTTAACATAGCGTCCGCAAAAAATGTACAAACCCATACATTTTCCCTTGTATGTTGCGCGCAAAATTGATATAATTGATGTATTCGGGCCTGGCCGGTAACAGTCTTGTCTGCCGGTGGCGACACTGAAAGGAGCAAGGTTTATGAAGCAATACCCAGCGGAAAGTATCCGCAATGTTGCGTTTGCGGGCCACGCAGGAAGTGGTAAAACCTCTTTGGGAGAGGCGCTGCTGTTCAGGGCCGGGGAGACCGATCGGCTCGGCAAAATTGCCGAGGGCAACACCACTTTCGACTTTGACCCGGAAGAAATAAAGAGGCAGGCCTCGGTATCCTCGGCTGTCTGCCCCTTGGTGTGGGAGAACGTCAAAGTAAACCTTATCGACACTCCCGGTCTTTTTGACTTTGCGGGCGGCATGTGCGAGGGCGTGCGCGCAGCCGAGGGCGTGGTTATCGTACTCTCAGCTAAATCTGGGGTGTCGGTCGGCGCATTTAAGGCAAACGACCTTGCGCAGGAGATGGGCAAATCCAGAATGTTCTTCGTAAACCAGATGGATGCCGAGCACGCCGACTTCTACAAAGTACTCGACGAGCTCAAAGAGCACTTTGGCGCGGCTGTCTGTACCCTGGTCGTGCCGGTAATGAGCGGCGAAAAAGTCGAGTGCTACGTCGACCTTATCGAGAAGAAGGCCTACACTTACTCCGGCAAGGGCGAGCGCAAAGAAGTTCCCATGCCAGAGTCCGGCGAGCTAGAAGAGCTGAGCGCCGCTATCTCCGAGGCAGTGGCCGAGACCGACGAAACACTGATGGAAAAATTCTTCGAGGGTGAGTCCTTCACCAAAGAAGAGATTATAAAAGGCCTGCGCGGCGGTGTGAAGAGCGGGCTTATCATCCCCGTGCTCTGCGGCTCGGGTGTAACCCTTGACGGGGTAGACCTGCTGCTCGATTCAATAGTACACAACCTGCCAAGTGCCGCCGAAGGCGCCGGGGAGACCGCCAAAGACGCGTCCGACAAAGAAGTCGAGGTCCCATGCGCCGCGGACGCACCACTTGCCGCGTACATTTTCAAGACAGTGGCCGACCCGTTTGTGGGCAAGCTTTCGTATGTTAAAGTTGTGTCGGGCAAACTCAGCAGTGAGCTGGCCCCGCTGAACACCCGCACCGGTCAGCCCGAGCGCCTGGGCAAAATCATCTGCGTCAAAGGCAAAAAACAGGAAGAGGCCGGCGTGTTGACCGCCGGGGACATAGGCGCTATCACCAAGCTGGGCGACACTGTAACCGGCGACTGCCTCTGTGACCCCAAGCGCCCGCTGACCTTCGCGGGGGTGAACTTCCCCCACGCTACATTGTCTATGGCTGTCAAGGTCAAAAACAAAGGGGATGAGGGCAAAGTAGCCGGCGGTATGCAGCGGTTGATGGAAGAAGACCCTTCCCTTTCATTCGAGCAGAACTCTGAAACCAGGCAGCAGCTTATCTCCGGCCTGGGCGAGCAACACCTCGACATGGCAACCTCCAAGCTCAAGGCTAAGTTTGGCGTTGATATCGACCTTATCGCCCCCCGCGTGCCCTACCGCGAGACCATCCGTAAGAAAATCTCTATCCAAGGCAAACACAAAAAACAAACCGGCGGCAGCGGCCAGTTCGGTGACGTTCATATCGAATTCGAGCCATACGACGGCCAGGAGCTTCTCTTTGAGACTAGGGTGGTCGGCGGCTCGGTGCCCAAAAACTTTTTCCCCGCCGTTGAGAAAGGCCTCCAGGACTCAGTGCGCAAAGGGGTTATCGCCGGATACCCAGTGGTCGGCTTGAAGGCCACCCTTTACGACGGCTCTTACCACGCGGTTGACTCGTCTGAGATGGCGTTTAAGCTGGCGGCAGGTGTGGCCTACAGAGAAGGGATGCCCAAGGCGTCTCCCGTTCTGCTTGAGCCTATCGGCAACCTAAAGGTGCGCGTGCCCGACCAAAACACCGGCGACATCATGGGCGAGCTGAACAAGCGCCGTGGCCGGGTGCTGGGCATGAACCCGGTCGGTAGCGGCCTGCAAGAGGTCGAGGGTGAGGCCCCAATGAGCGAGATGCACGACTTTACGACCTTCCTGCGCTCTACCACCCAGGGCCGCGGCTCGTTTGTATTCACCTTCGAGCGGTACGAGCAGCTGCCCGCTATACTGGAGGACGCCGTGAAAGAAGACGCGAAGAAGATGAACGAAGAGGACTAATTCCACGCAGGGCGTGACAACGTACATCGAGGACGCGCGCCTTACTTTGGTGCGCGTCTTTGAGTGCGAAGGAGGACGCCGGATGAGCGAGGGCAACAAGCCTGCGGCACCGGGCAGGTGGTCTATAACGATAGTGCTTTTAGGCATATGCTAACCCCAATTATATTTCCGCTGCTTGCTGGAATTTTTGGCTTAATATTTTCCAATACTGTTAGGCGGGCAATGGTACTTGGCGTTTTGGGCGCGCTCGCTTTGGCAGTCGTGTCGGCCTCCGCGATACCTTTTCTTATGCACGGAGAACTGGTGCCCGTCTCCGCTGCAAGCCTTGTAGGGCCTATGTTGTACATGTACGGTGTATTTAGAAAACAAAAGCAAAGAAAAATGCCGGCAAAATGTAACAATTGTACATTAGCCAAAGTTTATCTATAGTATAGAATATTTTTGACGACATAAATATGGGGGGCTGCGAATTGAGCCAGAATGCCACCGCACGAATTGTAGAAAACATTGAACGGGTAATTGTAGACAAGCGCTACCAGATTGAGCTGACACTGATAACCCTGCTCTGCAAAGGCCACCTGCTTATTGAGGATGTGCCCGGGGTAGGCAAGACCAGCCTGGCGTCAGCGCTGGCGCGGTCTTTGGGCTGCTCGTTCCAGCGCATACAGTTCACCCCGGACATCATGCCGGCGGATATAACCGGCTTTTCGGTCTTCAACCCCAAAACCGGGGACTTCGACTTTAAGCCGGGCGCAATCCTTTCCCAGATAGTGCTGGCCGACGAAATAAACCGCACCTCCCCAAAAACCCAGAGCAGCCTGCTCGAGGCTATGGAAGAAAAACAGGTTACCGTCGACGGCAAAACCTACCGGATAAAAGACCCGTTTATGGTACTGGCAACCCAAAACCCGGTAGAGTACCTGGGTACCTACCCCCTGCCCGAGGCGCAGATGGACCGGTTTCTTATGCGCATCTCCCTGGGCTACCCCGGCATGGTGGAAGAAATGCGGATGCTCGGCCGGATGGGTAAGGGTTCCCCTTTGCAAAGCCTGCGTACGGTGGTAGCGGGGGAAGACATAGTAGCCCTGCAGCAGCTGGTAACCGAAGTGCATGTGGAGAACATGGTCAGCGAGTACATTGTGGCCTTGGTTAGGCACACCCGGGAAAACCCATACGTCTCTCTAGGGGCCAGCCCGCGGGCCTCGATAGGGCTGTACAAAGCCGCCCAAGCCTGGGCGATGTACAATGGCCGCGATTACGTTCTGCCCGACGACGTGATAGAAATGGCCCCCCATGTGCTCGAGCACCGTATAGTCCTCACCCAGGAAAGCCGGCTTAAAAAACAGACACAGAAAAACATAGTCCAAATGGCAATAGAAGAGGTTCCGGCACCGATAGCTAGACGCTGGTAGGACAAATATCAAATATGAGAGCGCTCTCTCTGTGGATGGACTTTATATATACCTTTGATTCAAATTATCGTCGAAGACTAAAGCGCCCTCGTCGATACTTGCCATTTGAAGAACGGAGCAAGCTTATGCTTAAATCAAGGCTACTCTTTATTGCGGCCCTTGTCGGCGCGGCTACGCTGGCAGTGGTGTATAGCGACACAAACGCGGGGTTCACTTTACTGTATGCTCTGCTGATTTTGTGCGCTTTTTGCGGGCTTTCTGTGGCCCTTGCGCCCTCTTGCTTAATCTTCGAGCAGCAGGCGGGCGGCGACGTAGTCTTCAAGAGAGAGGCCCTGGACTACACAATCCGCCTGTGCAACAAGGGTCCGTTTATCTACCACGGGGCTGCCTACCGTTTTTGCAACACCGAGCTTATGAGCATGGACGGTGACGCCTCCCTTGGGGTCTGCGAGCCTTTTAAGGTGCAAAAGCGCACGTACACCGTTCGCTTCCCCTATCGGGGGGTGTACGCACTGGGGCTGGAGAGCGTTACTATAACCGATATGCTGGGGCTGTTTTCTCGGACCATAAAATGTCACCAAACTCTGAGCCTGACCGTCTTCCCCGAGCGGGAGGAGAGCTTCGCTCTGAGTATGCGCACCGAACCCTTGGATACTGCCCGCAACCGGGATATCTTTGATGAGGACTACACGGCCATTGCCGACCTGCGCAAGTACACCCCCTCGGACAGCCTGCGCAAAATCCACTGGAAGCTCTCGGCCAAGCGGGGGGAGCTTATCGCCAAAAACTATCAAAACTTTGAGCCAGAGCGCACCGTACTGCTTTTGGACACCACAAAGTTCGGCCTGCCTCTAAGAGAGCGTGCCGAATTTGAGGACAAGATGGTCTCTTACGTTGCCTCGGCGGTAGACTTTTGCGTACGGAGCAAAATACCGGCCAGTCTTGTCTATGGCCAGCCGGGGATAGATGAAACCACCCTGGGTTGCCCGGAGGACGCGGACGGCCTCTATGCGCTACTTGCCGGCATTACATTTGATCGCGAATGCTCGCCCGTATTTGAGATGCGCAAGGTGCCCGGGGCCTACAACATAGTGGTTTTCCAGGCCGGCATAGACGAGCGGAGCCGCGCCGCCCTGGGGGAACTTTCCTCCCTTGGGCATAACCTCACTCTTTATATATTTGAGAGCTGGCTATGCCCAGTAGGCGGCTTGGGCGAGTGCTTGATCGAAGAACTGCGCGGTGTTGGCGTGTCGGTAACTTTGGTGTGTTTGGATAAACCTGCCCAGCCCGCCCAACCGACCCAAGAGGAAGGGGGCGCGGCATGAAGCCCAAAGTTCAAAGCGAGCTTTACGGCAAAATAGCCGGGGTTGCGTTTTTTGCGATCGTGGGCACGCTCTATGCCTGGGCGCTCTCCATGAGCGTGATGGCCGCCACAGTTTTAAACATGTCGCCTTTGCAGCTGTTTGCCCTGTGCGCGGGATTTGTGCTTTTGCTCAACCTTATTTTTTGGGGCAAGTATACGGCTATCGGCACCGCGGCCATTGTGCTGCTCTGCGCTCTAATTACATTTATCTTTCTTTTTTTGCAGAATTTCGAGGTGGGCTGGTTTGTCGACCTGCGTGAGAACATAAACGGTATAGCTGCCTTTGCCAGGGGCGAGATCCCCTACCGGGAAGAGTTCTCCGGTCTTGTTGGGCTGGCGGTATGCTTTCTCTTCGCCCTTGTAACTGTGCTAAACACTCGGCTGCATTTGGGGTTTGTCCCCCTTGCGTTAATGGCTCTGGGTGTTATTGCCATGCCCGTATATATGGGCTGGCGGCATTCTGACACAGCCATATTTGTCATGCTGTTTTGCATCCTGGCTCTGCTGGCCAAGCGGCTTTACCTAACCGCGCAACGCGGGCAGGACAAAGGGCAATTCGGTGTGCCCGCCCGCTATGGGCTGTTGCTGTTGCCCCTTTGTATGCTAATCTTCGGGGTGGGCTGGGCTCTGCCAAAGCCAGGCGCCGAAGCGGTTGAAAACTTTAGCCTGCCCGGCGTATCCAATGCGATGGAAACCCTTATGCACACCTTTGGACCCGACCAAACCATGTCCTTTACAAATGACGGCCAACGGCTGGGTGGCCCGGTCGAGCTCAACGATTTAGTGGTGATGGTGGTGCAGGCGCAGGAGCGTATTTACCTTACCGGGGCCGTGCGCGACCTTTACACCGGGCACTCCTGGATTACAACCGCGCCCGGGTGGGAACGCCTAACCCCAGAAGAAAACGGCGTCTTCCTCACCGACCAGACACCGGAAAACTTGCAGGAGAACCTGCTTCAGTTCACTCTCACCATAGACCACATGAGAGGACCGCTGCGGGAAGTGACCATATCCGGAATGGATGTGCGCACCGACGCTATCTTCACCCCGCCCTTCCACCAAACACTGGAGATTTACCCCCAGGCGCCTGTCGACCAAAACGTCCACGGCAACCTGCGCGCGGCGGGCCAGCGGCTCCCCCTGGATGTGAGCTATACCCAGACATATATCGCCTGGGACACCCAGAGTGAGCAGTTCTCGGATTTATTGCGCACAGCCGCACAGGGCGATTTTGACCCTGGTGAGCTGGCAATCTTCTTGCAGCTGCCGGACACCCTGCCCGACCGAGTGGGCGGTCTTGCTCATGAACTTACCGCCGGCGCGGACAACAACTACGACAGGCTACGCATACTCGAGCATTTCCTTGCCTCTACCTTCCCCTACACCTTGGACACCGAGCCGCTACCCCCGGGGGAGGATTTCGTCTACCACTTCTTGTTTACCGCCAGGGAGGGCTACTGCGTCCACTACGCCTCGGCCATGGTGGTTATGGCCCGCACCCTTGGCATCCCCGCCCGATTTGTGGAGGGCTTTATCATGCCCGAGTCCCCAGCCGGGGACGGCCGGTACTGGGTGACCAACCGTCACGCTCACGCCTGGGTGGAGGCTTACTTCCCCGGGTTTGGCTGGGTTATGTTCGAGCCAACAGCTGCCTACAACCTGGGCTGGGACAACGTTCCTTTAGAAGACTATCCTGTCTATCTGCCCACCCCTGAGCTGCCCATAGACGACCCGTACCCCTACCCAGAAACGCCGGACTACGACCCTGTCCCCGAAGCCGAAGCCCACCCGCATGTCCAAGATATAGCCAAAGAGGGGCGCACTTTCCCTTGGGTTACAATCCTGATTTTGCTGGGCCTTGGCGGGGTCGGCTACCTTGGCTGCCGCAAGCTTATCGCCCGGTACCGCTCAAAACAGCAAGACCTTGAGGCCCTGCCCAACAGAGAGGCCGTAGTGGCCCTCTTCGCTTCTACGCTCAGCGCGGCCCAGGCGGTCGGCTGCCCCATCTCCCGGAGCGAGACCGCTCTTGTTTACGCGGGCAGGACTTCGGACGAACCTGTTTTTTCCAACCATGGGGTGGATATCTGCCAGCTGGCCGGGTTGTATTCCAAAGCGGCTTACAGCGGCCACGAGATCACCGCATACGAGCGTGCCACCGCCCAAGGCGCCCGGGATAAAGTCCTCGCCCAGCTGCGGACCGCGCCCCGTAATTTGCCGCGTTACCTGGTGGAGCGGTATTTGTTGTTGCGGTATTGAGTCTTTGGAGTTTTCTGAAAATTTTTAAGTTCAAGGTCCCAATATTAATTCGCCTGCGGGCGAGGAATAATGTGCCCCCGCGGCATGAGCGGGTTCATTATTCCTCGCCCGCAGACGAATTAAGACTTGGTCTTGACCTTAACGACCTTGGCCTTGAACTTGACCTTAAAAGACCTCAACCCTCAACCACACTCGGGTTAACATGTATCATACAATGCTTCACCTTGGGGAGTGCTGTTTCTATAGCGTCATGCACGCGCTGGGCCGCCTCGTGGGCCTCGTAAAGGCTGGCGTTGCCGTCGGCGCTTATCTCCATGTCGACGTATATCCGGTCGCCAAATACCCGGGTCTTGATAAGATCTACCCCCCTCACCGATTCTTGCCCCAGGGCCAGTTGACGAATTTTTTCAACAGTCTCATCGTCGCAGGCCCGGTCGGTCATTTTACTCAGCGACTCCCTGAATATATCCACGGCCACCTTTAGTATAAACAGGCAGATAATAAGCCCTGCAACACTGTCCAGTATGGGAAAACCCAGCCGCGCACCCAAAATTCCCGCAAAGCTGCCTATAGAAGAAAGTCCGTCCGAGCGCGAGTGCCAGGCAGAAGCCATCAGCGCGACCGAATCGACCCGTTTTGCCCCCGCGCGAATATACCAGTACATCCCCTCTTTGACTGCTATCGAGACCGCCGCTGCGACGAGGGCCAGCAGCCCCGGCACCGAAAGCGGCTGCTCGCTCCCGCTTATTATTATTCTAATCCAGCCCCAGCCCATCACTACTGCAGTTCCAAACAGCAAGACCGCCATGAGTATTCCGGCTATGCACTCTATGCGCTCGTGGCCGTATGGGTGATCTTTGTCCGGCTCCGGGCGGGCTGCCCGAACCCCTATGAGCACGATAAAATCGCCCACAAGGTCGGTAATAGAGTGCACCGCGTCCGAAATCATGGCCGCCGAGCCGGCGACAACCCCGGCGAACATCTTAAACACAACCAGCATAGCGTTGACCGCAATGGTCCGCCTGGTGATTTTGGTCACAGTCTGCATTCTGTTTTCGTTTATTTTTTCCATTGGCATTTTGGCCACCTCCACTTTTTGGAGCGCAAAAAAAGCACCCACGGGACAAGAAAGACGTCTTTCTGTCCCACGAATGCAAAGTTATTTCTGCCTTCGCTGCCGCCGCGGCGGCCCAGCCCCATCAACCTTTTGGGTTGATCGCCTGCTCAGTTATACCCGGATGGTAACACAGCCCCGGGCAAATGTCAATAGGGGGACGAGCGGGCGCCAGCATAAAATTTCTTCGCCCCGGCTTGAAAAACTGCGGACAATCGGGTACAATTGGTAATAGCGAATACCTACCCATGCCAGGCAAGGAGGATACCATGCCGCTTACCCTAAACACCTCGTATCTTAAGGATTTTATCGCGCCCCACGAGCTGGAGTATATCCAGCCACAGGTGGACGCCGCCCACGAGCTGCTCCACAAAAAAAACGGGCCGGGCAGCGACTTTTTGGGCTGGCTTGACCTTGCCCCCGCCAAAAACGCAGACGAGCTTGCCCGCCTTAAAGAAAGCGCCGCCTGGATACAGCAAAACGCCGATGTCCTGGTTGTTATAGGAATCGGGGGAAGCTACCTGGGTGCGCGGGCGGCGATAGACTACCTGTGTTCTCCAAACTACAACTCCCTGCCCAAAGACACCCCGGATGTAATATTTGTAGGCAATACCCTCAGCCCGGACGCGCTAAACGAGGCTATCGAACTCTGCCGAGGCAAGCGCCTTTGCCTGAATGTCATATCAAAATCCGGCACAACTACTGAGGCCGCTTTGGCTTTTCGTGTATTTCGCGCGCTTATGGAGGAACAATATGGCAAAGAGGGTGCCGCACAGCGCATCTTTTGCACCACCGACCGGGAGCGCGGGCTGCTAAAGTCCCTGGCCGATGCACAGGGCTACCCGACCTTTGTCATACCAGATGACGTGGGCGGGCGGTTTAGCGTATTCACCCCGGTGGGACTTTTGCCCATCGCGGTGTCCGGGTGCGATATAGACGCTATCTTAGCTTCCTGCGCCATTGCTCAGCGCACATTTGCCCAACCCTTAATCGAAAAAAACCCCGCTTATGCCTACGCGGCTATCCGCAACCTGCTCTACCGCAAGGGGCGCTTGGCCGAAGTGCTTGTCAGTTACGACCCCGCACTTGTCATGCTGGGCGAGTGGTACAAACAGCTGTTCGGGGAGAGCGAAGGCAAAGATGGCAAGGGCCTCCTGCCCACCTCCATGTGCTTTTCTACCGACCTGCACTCGCTGGGCCAGTTTGTGCAAGAGGGCGCGGATATCCTGTTTGAGACTGTAATACAAGTGTCGCGACCCCGGCAGGACTTCTTCATCGAGCTCGACCACACCGACTTTGACGGCCTTAACTTCCTGGCAGGGCAAGAGCTCTCACAGGTCAACCAAAGGGCGTTTTTAGGCACCCTGCTCGCCCACCTGGAGGGAGGAGTACCCAACCTGGTGATCGAAGTGGACGACCGCAACGAAGCCTCTTTCGGGGAGCTGATATTCTTCTTTGAGAAGGCTTGCGCTATGAGCGGCTATCTTTTGGGAGTCAACCCCTTTGACCAGCCGGGGGTGGAAGCGTACAAGAAAAATATGTTCGCCCTGCTGGGCAAGCCGGGCTTTGAGAGCGAGAGAAGTCAGCTCGCAAAGCGGCTGACCGCTCTGGGGTTTGGGAAATAGGACGCCCGCCGACAAGGCTGCGCGTTTTCAGAATATGAACGACAAATTAAGGAGGACTGATTGTTATGGTGTCGATGATTGTTGGCAAGAGGGGTACCGGCAAAACCAAAAAGCTAATAGACCAGGTTAGTGGGGCCGCCCAACGCTCCGACGGCAATGTGGTGTGTATTGAGAAAGGTAAGGCCCTGCGTCTCAATATAAGCTACCACATCCGCCATATTGACATTGAGGAGTACAGCATTGGCGGCGCAGACAGGTATTATGGCTTTATCGCCGGGCTTATGGCCGGCAACTACGACATTACCGACATTTTTTGCGACGCTACTTTTAAGATTCTCTGTGGCAAAGGCGAGAAGGACTTTGCCGTACTTGCCAAATTTGTAGACGATTTGAACGCCCTTGCCGGGGCGCTGAAAATAAATATCGTCCTCTCAGTCTCCTGCGACGTTGACGAGCTGCCCGAGCGCTTCCACGCATTTATACAAAAGTAGGGGACAATATGGGTGCAACCCCACAAATCTCTTGACAAACCTACGTCTCTTGACGTATAATGTTGTTTCGCGAGAAAATTTCTGCATATGACGTGTTTGCGCCCAGCCATTTGCTTTGCGCTCACGGCTAAATATTGACTGCAAAAGGAGGGTTATGGCAGATGGCGGTTCCAAAAACAAAGCACAGTAAGTCGCGCAAAAACATGCGGCGCTCCAATGTCTGGAAGCTGGCAGCCCCTGCTCTTTCTAAATGTACCCAGTGCGGCGAACTTAAAACCCCTCATCGGGTGTGCAAGGACTGTGGTTACTACAAGGGCAGGCTGGTAGTGGCAAAGAAGGACGACGAATAAGCGGCAATTATAGCAATTTGATTTAGCGCTAGCGCCTTAAGTCAAATTGCTATGATTTTATAGCGCGAAATTAATGACATTAGGACCTAAGCTGGAGGGCAAGTATGTCTGGCATTCTCATCACCGGTGTGGAGGTCGGTTCTCTGGCAGAGAAGCTGGGTATTAGGCCAGGCTGGCGGCTGGGGGAAATAGACACTCATCAAATCGAGGACGTGCTTGACTATCGCTTTTACTCCGCCGAAAAAAAACTGACCCTCCAGCTGTATGACCAAACCGGCGCGCCCGTCACGCTAAATATCCAAAAGGGCGAGTACGAGGACCTCGGACTCGAGTTTGCAAGCTACTTGATGTCCGAGCAGAAAAGCTGCCGCAACAGCTGTGTCTTTTGCTTTATCGACCAGCTGCCGTCCGGGTTGCGGGAAAGCCTCTACTTCAAGGACGATGACGAGCGCCTATCTTTTTTGTTTGGCAACTACGTCACCCTGACCAATCTGCGCGAGCGAGATGTACAGCGGATTATCGAGATGCGCATAAACCCGGTTAACGTCTCTGTACACACCACCGACCCCGAGCTGCGCGTACGCATGATGAGCAACCCGGACGCAGGCAAAGTGCTCGACTGGCTACCGCGCCTGGCTGGGGCTGGCATTGCGCTCAACGCACAGCTCGTACTCTGTCCTGGACTCAACGACGGGCCGCATTTAGAGCACAGCCTGCGAGATCTCGGTGCGCTCGCGCCTAACATACAGAGCGTCGCTATAGTACCGGTCGGCTTGACAAAACACAGGCAGGGGCTTTGCGAGTTGCAGCCGTTCACCAGTACGGAGGCTGCCGCAACCCTAGATACCATAGCCACATACGGGGATGAGATGCTGGCAAACTACGGCCAGCGGACATTCTTCGCCTCGGATGAATTCTACTTGCTCGCTGGGCGGGAGTTCCCACCGGAGAGCTTTTACGGCGACTTCGACCAGCTCGAGAATGGGGTGGGCATGTATGCGCTCTTCGCCAGTGAGTTCGCGGATGCGCTGGAGCATACATCTCCTACCGCGGCCCCGCACAAAGTCAGTATTGCCACCGGCGTGGCCGGCGCACCCCTCATACGCAAGCTGGTAAGGCTGGCACAAGAGCGCTTTTCGGGTCTAGAGGCCGGGGTTTTCCCAATCGTCAACCACTTTTTCGGCGAGGGAGTGACTGTCTCCGGCCTGGTGACCGGCAGGGATATAATCTCACAGCTCGCAGGCAAGGACTTGGGCGAGGCGCTGTTAATACCGCGCAGTATGCTCCGCCACGAGGGCGACCTTACGCTGGACGATCTTAGCCCCGGGGAGATTGAACAGGCACTAGGCGTGCAGCTAATACCTATAGAAATAGATGGCGGCGCACTGCTGGGGGCGCTGCTAAAACAATGCTAGAGCCAGCACAACACCAACAGGAGAGCAACCATGTCCAAACCGATTGTAGCCATTGTAGGCCGCCCCAACGTGGGCAAAAGTACACTCTTTAATAAGCTGGTAGGCAAGCGAATTGCCATTGTGGAGGACACCCCCGGCGTTACCCGCGACCGCATTTACTACGAGTGCGAGTGGCGGGGCCAGAGCTTTATGCTGGTGGACACCGGCGGCATCGAGCCGCGCGAGAACACCCCCATGCTGGCCATGATGCGAAAGCAAGCCGAGATCGCCATCGAGCACGCGAACGTCATAATACTGCTGACCGATATCCGCGCAGGGCTGACCGCCACCGACGCGGACGTCGCAACCATGTTGCAAAAAAGCGGCAAGCCAATTGTGCTCTGCGTGAACAAGTGTGACTCCACCGGGCAGCCGCCGGCCGAACTCTACGAGTTTTATAACCTGGGGCTGGGCGAGCCTTACCCGGTTTCGTCTGTCCACGGTATCGGCACCGGCGATTTGCTGGACGCCGTCTTTGAGCACCTCAACTTCGAGGGCGCGGACGACTACGAGCCCGAGTACATCAAGGTTGCGGTGGTGGGTAAGCCGAATGTCGGCAAGTCCTCCCTCATAAACTTTATCGCGGGGGAGCAGCGGATGATAGTCGCCGACGCCCCCGGCACCACCCGGGACGCCACCGACACCATAATCGAGAATGATAAGGGTAAGTTTGTCTTCATCGACACTGCGGGTATTCGCCGCAAGGCGCGGGTGGAGGAGGCTATAGAGCGGTACAGCGTACTGCGCTCGTACATGGCGGTCGACCGGGCTGACGTCTGCGTGATAATGCTCGACGCCACCGAGGGCTTTACCGAGCAGGATTCCAAGATAGCCGGGTATGCCCACGAGCAGGGCAAAGGCTGCATTGTGGCCATGAACAAATGGGACGCGGTTGAAAAAGACGGCAAGACCATGCAGGAGATGCGCAGCACCTTGGAACACGACTTCTCGTTCATGAGCTATGTGCCGTTTATCTTCATCTCGGCCTTGACCGGCCAGCGGGTGGAAAACTTGTTCGAACTCATCAAATACGTGTCTCAGCAGAACGCCATGCGCATCTCAACCGGCACACTGAACGACTTACTCGGCCAGGCCACAGCCAGGGTGCAGCCGCCCTCCGACAAAGGCAAACGGCTGAAGATTTTCTACATTACCCAGGCCAGCACAAAGCCGCCTACTTTTGTCTGCTTTGTCAACCGGGCAAAGCTTTTTCACTTTTCTTACCAGCGCTACCTAGAAAACCAAATACGGCAGACCTTCGGACTGGAAGGCACGCCGGTGCGGATGATTGTCAGAGAGCGAGAAGATAAATAAGGGAGGCGCACTCATATGGCAAGCGTAACCTCGACCCTTGTTCTGCTGGCGGCTACCGCTATTGGCGGTTACATGCTGGGCAGCCTTAACGCCGCTATAATTGTATCCCGCTTACTCAAAGGCGAGGATATACGCAAGCACGGCAGCGGCAACGCCGGGATGACTAACATGCTGCGTACCTATGGCAAGGGCCCGGCAGCCCTGACTGCTCTTATCGACTTTGGCAAGGGTGCGGTTGCCATCATTCTGGCGCGAGTGGCGGCAGGTCACTTCGGCCTCGAGCTGAATATAGACATCGGCTACATTGCCGGTATCGCAGCTATGCTTGGGCATCTTTTCCCGATCTACTTCGGCTTTAAGGGCGGCAAAGGCGTTATGACCGCCATGGGCGTTATCCTTTGCGTTAACCCGTTGGTTTTTGTCATTGTAGCCGCGGTATTCGTGCCGCTTATTTTCATCACCAGGATAGTCTCTCTTTCCTCGGTGATCGGCTCGCTCTGCCTGCCTTTTGTCACCTGGGCGGTGCTCCACCTTAGCGGCCGAGATCCGCTGCCCGACACACTGCTGGCGGGGGTAATCGGCCTGCTTATTATCGTTATGCACAAAGATAATATAAAACGGCTGCTAAACGGCACCGAGAGCCGCTTTGGCTCCAAGAAGAGAGAGGGGTAGGCCTGCCTTTCTTCCAGTTGGAGTCCCTGGCCAAAATAGGCATGGGGCAGATGGCTGCACCTGTGCCAAAATCATCTGGGAGCTAAGCGAGAAGCAGAGAGTCGTTATTCCGATTACAGAGCAGGTCTACCGGGTATCATAACCTTGGGAAGGCGGTACGCGACCTTATTGGGGCCGCCCCAAACGCCACGAAAATAAAGAAGCCTGGGTTGTTTTCTAAAGGCGGGTGAGTATGGTTATGCAGGATGAACTTGGCGGCTGTGATAATAAAAAGCACGAGTCCAAAAGGTCTCTGCGTGAATTTGTATTATCTAGCGTGAGGGTTTTGCTGACAGCTGTACTAATTGCATTTGTGCTCAGCCGGTTTGTGGTGCTCAACGCTTCGGTTGTTTCCGGCTCGATGGAGCCCGCAATCATGACCGGTGACAGGGTGATTTGCTTTCGCTTATCCTACTTGTTTAATGGGCCTCAGCGCTTTGACGTAATCGCTTTTGAGGGCCTTGAGGTGGGCGCTAACTGGGTTTATGTAAAGCGGATTGTCGGCCTGCCGGGTGAGCGGGTGGAAATTATAGATGGCCATGTGTATATTGACAGCGACCCCACCCCGTTGACCGAGCATTTTATAACCGGACCCAGGGGCGGCAACTATGGCCCGTTTTACGTTCCGCCCGGTCATTATTTTGTGCTGGGGGACAACCGGCGCTTCTCGTACGATTCCAAAAATTGGGCCGACCCATTTTTGCCCTTGGAGCGCATACTTGGCCGGGCTGTCTTCATATACTTCCCCTCTATCGGTGGGGTGGTGCGGTAACTGCCAAAGTAGAAAAAGGCACCTGAAAAGGTGCCTTTTGTAATTGCTTCGCGGCTCTGTTAACTCTGGGACCTGTTGCGCAGCCCCTCCCAAATCTCCACCACCGCGAACCCGGCACGATATCGGGGAGCCTGCCCCAACTGGACAATCTGTTCTTCCACCGGGTGGGTGTCCTGGCTGGCGGCAGGTATACACATTGGCGGGAACATAATGCACCACCAGTTTTCCCCGGCCCCTTGGCCTATGGTCAGCCTGATTGCGTCGTACCGCCCCGCCGGCAAGATAAACCCCTCGTATTGCCGGGTGGCAAAGTGCATGTTTACAATCTCGGCGCGCACCGGGTGGTCGTAGCCTCTGCGCGCAACTTCTGCCCTGGCTATCCCCTCTATTTCGGGGAGCTGCAAGGCTGCCAGCTCTCTCGCCTCTGCCAGGGTGGTCCCGACCGCAAACAGCTCGGGGCGCTGGCTCAGCACCGCGTCACGCACGGCTAGTTTGAGGGCCTGGTCACACTCACTGTCAGAGTTTGCCACAATGTGCAGCCGGAACACTTCTTCCCGAATTCTGGCGCTCTCCCCGGCAAACGCCCCGAACGAAGACAGCGTCACTGCAAAAACTATCCCAATAAGTATCGCGAACTCAAAGCGCTTAAGCATAAAAAATCCGTCCTTTACCTTTGTTGTCAACAAAAGTATGGACGGATTTTAGCGCGTGTATACGTATGGGTTAGACAATCTTAGGCCCATGGGCTACAGGGCGGGCGATGCATGCAAAATCGGCCTGGGTTCGCAGTTGCTCTAGGCAGGCGGCTGCCAGTGCTTCGTCGGCAAAGAGTCCGAAAGCCGCGCTACCGCTGCCAGTCATTGCCGCGCCTAGGGCACCATTAACCAGCATTATCCGCTTGATTGCATCGGTATCGGGCACCGGAATGGCTTGCTCAAAGGCATTGGAGAATGCATTGCCAATAGCCGAGAGGTTGCCGTCATGCAGGGCGCTAACCATTCTTACTGTCGTTCGGGGGTAGGGCTTGTACTTGCACTGGTCGTAAAGCTCGAAAGCGCGGCGGGTGCTTATACCATCGGGTGGCTTGGCTATTACGAATACAGCTTCGTCCGGCAGGGAGGGCAAGCTTTTCAGCCGCACCCCGCGGTTCCCGTCGCGCACACAGCCGCCCATTAGGCAAAATGGAACGTCCGAGCCGACGGTTATGCCAATCTCGATGAGCTGATGTAAGGTTAACCCCGCACCGTACAGCTCGTTTAGGCCCACCAGCGTTGCGGCAGCATCGGCGCTGCCGCCCGCAAGCCCCGCCTGCTCGGGTATGCGCTTAGTAAGGGTAAACTCAAGGCCGCCGGGTTTTATCCCTGTCTGGGCAAAAAAGACCCGGGCCGCGCGCATCACCAAGTTGGTCTCGTCGGCGGGTAGGGTGGGGTCGCTGCAGCTAAGTCGCAGCCCCACCCGCTCAGCCCTAGTCATCGTCAAGGTGTCGCAGAGGTCGACAGCTACCATTACGCTGTCAAGCTCGTGGTAGCCGCCACGCCTGCCCAAAATATCGAGCGTCAAGTTGAGCTTGGCCGGGGCAAGCAGCGTAAGGCTCATATCTCCTTTAGGAACGCTTCGATTCTATTAAGCGCCTCGGTGATGTGCTCGACGCTGTAGCAGTAGCAGATTCGTACAAAGCCTTCGCCGCACTCACCAAAGGCGTCCCCGGGTACCAGAGCCACTTTTTTAGCGGCCAGCAGCTTCTCGCAGAACTCAAGGGACTTCATTCCTGTGCTCTGTATCGACGGGAAGGCGTAGAACGCCCCATGCGGGTCAAAGCAGCTCAGTCCCATGGCGTTCAGGCGGCCAACCAGCATCTTGCGGCGCTCGTCGTAAGATGCGCACATGGCCGCGATTTCGGCGTCACACTCGGGCTTGAGCGCCTGTATAGCGGCGTACTGGGCGGTGGTGGGGGCGCACATCAGGGCGTACTGGTGTATCCGGCACATCATGTCAACTACAGGCTGGGGAGCGCAGACATAGCCCAGCCGCCAGCCGGTCATTGCGTAGGCTTTGGAGAACCCACCCACCAGAATAGTTCGCTCGTACATCCCGGGCAGGGAGATTATAGATTCGTGGGGCCGCCCACCGTAAGTCAGCTCGGCGTAAATTTCATCCGAGAGCACCATGATGTCGGTTCCGCGCAGAACCTCGGCTATCTCCTCCATGTGTTCACGGCGCATGACGCCGCCTGTGGGGTTGCAGGGGTAGGGGAAGACCAGCATCTTGGTCTTGGGGGTAATGGCTGCTTTGAGGGCCGCCGCGGTTAGGCGGAAGTCATCCTCAGCCTTGGTCTCTATAGTGACCGGCACCCCGTGAATCATCTGGGTTATCGGCTCGTACGCCACAAACGAGGGCTGCGGGATGAGCACTTCGTCCCCCGGGTTTATAAAGGCGCGCAGGGCAATGTCTATCCCCTCCGAGCCGCCTACCGTAACACACACCTGCTCGGGCTTATACTCCAGCTTAAAGCGGCGCTTTAGGTAGTCGGTAACACCCTGTTGCAGCTCTTTTATCCCGGCGTTTGCCGTGTACTTGGTCTTGCCGTCCTCAAGGGAAGCTATGCCCGCCTTGCGAATAGACATAGGTGTCATAAAGTCCGGCTCGCCGACACCAAGTGAGATAACGTCCGGTATCTCTGCCGCTATACCAAAAAACCTGCGTATCCCCGAAGGCTTTTGGTCACGCACTGTCTTAGAAAATAGGTTGTAGTAGTCCTGCATTTTCTTCACTCCATTCTGTATTTTCATCGGCGGCGCTGTGGTCATTCGCCATCGATTATTGCTTTAATATGGGCTAGGTCGGCCGTGATAGCCGCCTTTAGCTCCTCTATGCTGCCAAACTTTTGCTCTTCGCGCAAAAACCGCAGAAACTCAACCTCTACCCGCTTGCCGTAAAGGTCGCCCTCAAACCCCTGAATAAATGTCTCGGAGAGGGGTGGGTGGCGCTCACCGATAGTTGGCTTTACTCCCACGTTGGTAAGCCCGCTGTAAACACGGCCGCTCACCGGCACCCGGGTAAGGTAAACCCCAAAGCGCGGCAGCGTAAACCCCACGGGAAACGCTTGGTTGATGGTGGGTATACTCAGGGTACGGCCCAACTGCCGGCCGTGTATAACCTCGAAGTCTATAGTAAACGGGCGGCCAAGCAAGCGGTTTGCGGTGGCAATATCTCCGCATTCGACCAACCTGCGGATACTGCGTGAGGCCACCGGCTGCCCGTCTAGCGTAATGGTTGGCACTACCTGCACGGTTATATTATCACTCGCGCAGAGGTGGCGCAGGGCACTCAGGTCTCCGCCAGCGTTTTTGCCAAAGCGGAAGTCCTCCCCGCAGATTACAGCTGCCGCCCCCAGGTGACCGGCCAATACATCGCTCACAAAACGCTCGGGGCTAAGATCGCGGAACTGCTCGAAGTCGGGACAGACTACCTGCTTTACCCCCCGGGTCTCGAGCAGGTCGCACATCATCTCAAAGCTGAGCAGACCGGTCATATTGCCTTTGGATGCGGGCCCGCCCCCGGTGGCTGTAAAAGTAAAGACCAGTGGGGTTAAGCGCTCCGCCCCGGCCATAGCCAGCATTCGCTCAATTACAGCCATATGCCCCAGGTGCAGTCCGTCAAACAGCCCTAGAGCTACGCAGCTCCCCCCCAGTGGCAGGCGCAGGTCGCCCAAACAGCGGGAAATATCCAAAAGCGTCACCTTCCAAAAGTATATGAAAGCTATACTTGTTTCACTTGAAAAACAAGGGACACTTTTCAAGTTCGATGGCTATATCTCAAAAGCCGCAGATGTCGCAGTTGACCGCTTTCCGCAAAAGCCAGTCCCAAAAAATCACCTGCACTAAACACCGCAACCCGCTCACTCTCTCTCAGGTATTCCGCTCCCAGAGATTTCAGCTCCAGGCGCACGCCATTCCCAAAGAGGCGGGCACAAGGCTCGTCCAGCTCCAGCCGTGGCAGGTGGGCAAATGCGGTCTCTACCGGCAGCAGCGCGGTATCGAGCCTACGCTCGTCGGTGAGGGTTTGCAGGGCCATCAGGGTGCGGGCACCCTCCAGGGTGTAGCCGCAAGCACAGGTTCTGCGCAGTTCCTGCATCACCCCGCCGCAGCCCAACAGCTCGCCCAAATCGTGGCAGATGGTGCGGATGTAAGTACCTTTCGAGCACCGAACATCTATGGTGTACCGCCCGGCAGGCTCGTCCCACCCGAGCAAAGAGATATCGTGGATTTCGATTTCCCGGGCAGGCCGCTCGACCTCTAAACCGGCCCGGGCCAGCTGATAGAGACGTTTGCCTCCCTGCTTGACCGCCGAGTACATGGGCGGAATTTGCTGTCCCTTGCCCACAAACCCGGCGAGGGCGCTCTCCACCTGGGTTTTGCCCACACTCACCGGGCGGGTGCGCAGAACGGTACCGGTGGTGTCCTGGGTGTCGGTGGTTTGGCCCAGCAGCAGCGTGGCTGTGTAGCGCTTGTCGTGCTCGGGCAAAAGGTCGATAAACCGTGTTGCGCCGCCCAAAAAAACGGGCAGTACACCGGTGGCGTCGGGGTCGAGGGTGCCCGCGTGGCCTACTTTTTTAAGGCCGGACATGCCGCGCAGTTTGGCCACCACCCCAAAGGAGGTTATCCCGGCCGGCTTGTCGACTATTAGTATGCCGGTCATTGCCAGTCAAGTCCAGCGCGGCGCAGCGCCTGCTCCACGGCGGGGAGCAGCAGCTTGCGTACCGTCTGCTCATCCCCCATGATAGTACACCCACCCGCCGACTTGTGTCCGCCACCGCCAAAACCGGCGCAGAGCGCGCAGGAATCAACCTCCTCGCGGGTGCGCACCGAGACGCGGTATCCGCCCTCGATCTCCCGCAGCGCAAGCCCGACTTCCACCCCTTGTATCCGGCGGGGCAGGGACGAAATGCCGTCCAGCTCGTGGTCGGCTATACCTAAACTCTGGGTAGCCTCCCGGGTGATGACAACCAGGGCACAAAGACCCCCAAAGTGGTACTCCAGGGAGTTTAGTATTATTTTGTCCAGCTCTATGAGCGCGCGGCTGCGGGTGTCGAACATTATGCGGTTTATCTCGCCGTGGAGGGCGCCCGCCTCAATCATCTCGGCGGCTATACGGTGGGTTTGTGCGGTCACACTTGCATAGCGAAAACAGCCGGTATCGGTGGAGATACCGGTGAAAATCGCGCCGGCCATACGCTCATTAAACGCGACGCCCAGCGCGGTGATAACCCGGTAGATAATCTCGGCCGTGGCCGGGACTTCGGGGGTAATAAGCGAGTAGGCCGCTCCCATAGTATTGAGCTGATGATGGTCGATGCAGAGGTCTATCTTGCCCTCCCAGCTCTCTCTGAGCCGGCCCAGCAGGTCGGGGTTGGCTATGTCCACGCTGACCACAAAGCGGGGCGGGAACGAGACTGGCCCGTACTCCCCAAATACCGCCTGGTAGTTCCCTGGTATGGGGTCCGGGCACTCCACCCGGGCGCGCTTGCCCAGAGCTTCGAGCGCCCACAGCAGGGCAAAGGCGCTGCCCAAGGTATCGCCATCCGGCTTTTGGTGGGCGAGTATCAAGATATCGTCCCACTTCCGCAGCAGCTCGCAGGCGCCCAGTAAATCAATCTTCTTGCTCATCAAGGTCCCCCGTTTGCTCGACGGCGTCTTCCAGCAGCCCTAGGCTGCGCATTTTCTCGCCCATGGCGGCGCTCTGCTCTATCCCGTTGTCCGCCACAAAGTGGAACTGCGGGGTTTTGCGCAGGCGCAGCCGCTGGCCAATCTCCCGGCGAATATGCCCGGAGGCGCTGCTCAGCCCCGCTACCGCGTCGACAGCCTTCTGTAAGCCCTCCATCGAGCTTATATACACCTTGCAGTGCGAGTAGTCGTTCGATAGCTCAAGGTTTACAATACTGAGCATACCCTGTGTGCGCGGGTCCTTCAGGGTACGCATGATGTCGGTCAGTTCCCGGCGCACGTCTTCGGCGGCGCGGGCAGTGCGGTAAGAGGGCATAATAAACTCCTTCAGTTCAGAGGTCTGGGGAAGAGAGCAAATGCCGGAATAGAGCGTTCTGCCCTCTGCCTTCTGAGTTTCTAGTCTCTGTACTCTTCCGTCTCGTACGCCTCAAATACGTCGCCTTCTTTTATGTCGGCAAACTTTGTCAGGCTCATCCCGCATTCGTAGCCGGTGGCGACTTCTTTTACGTCGTCCTTGAATCGGCGCAGGGAGGCAAGTACGTCGTCGGCGATGATTATACCATCGCGCACCACCCGAATTTTGGCGTTGCGGGTAATCTTGCCGTCCAGCACATAGCAGCCGGCCACAGTGCCGATACTGGATATCTTGTAGACCAGGCGGACTTCGGCCCGGCCAAGGTCGACGTCACGGTATTTGGGGGCGAGCATCCCCTTCATAGCGTCGTTGACTTCATCCAGAGCGTCGTAGATAACCCGGTAGAGGCGAATGTCCACGCCAATTTGGTCGGCGGTGGCCTTGGCCACAGGGTCGGGCCGGACGTTAAAGCCCACGATTATCGCGTTGGAGGCGTCAGCCAGCATGACGTCGGATTCACTCACAGCGCCCACCGCCCCATGAATAACACGCACCCGCACTTCCTCGTTGGAGATCTTCTCAAGGCTTTGGGTGAGGGCTTCAACCGAGCCCTGCACATCCGCCTTGACTATAATACCAAGCTCTTTGACCGTGCCCTGAGAGATCTGGGAGAAGATATTGTCCATAGTGACCTTCTGGTAGGCCGAGAACTGCTCCTGCTTTTGCTCATGCCTGCGCTGGTCAACCAACTCACGGGCCAGCTTTTCGTCTTCTACCGCGTTGAAGACGTCTCCGGCTTCGGGCACTTCGCCAAGACCGGTTATCTCGACCGGCATGGCGGGTCCGGCCTCTTCTACCCGCTCACCGCGGTCGTTTGTCATTACTCTTATCCTGCCAAGGGCGGTGCCGGCTATGCAGATATCGCCCGTTTTTAGCGTACCGTTCTGCACAAGCACGGTGGCAACCGGGCCACGGCCTTTGTCAAGCTGTGCTTCTATGACGGTGCCTCGGGCCATTCTGTCGGGGTTTGCCTTGAGCTCTTTTACGTCTGTTACCAGCAGTATCATCTCTAGCAGAGTGTCTATCCCCATCTTAGTCTTGGCAGAAAGCTCGACACAGATCGTCTCGCCGCCCCATTCCTCGGGTAGCAGCTCGTACTCTGTAAGGCCTTGCTTTATCCGCTCGGAACTCGCGCCCTCTTTGTCCATCTTGTTTATAGCAACGATTATTGTGACCCCGGCCTCTTTTGCGTGGCTGATAGCCTCGACCGTTTGGGGCATGATGCCGTCGTCCGCGGCCACAACCAGCACTGCAATGTCGGTCACTTGGGCACCGCGGGCACGCATGGATGTAAACGCCGCGTGGCCGGGTGTGTCGATGAATGTCAGTTTACGCCCGTTTGTCTCGACCTGGTAAGCACCTATGCTCTGAGTTATGCCCCCGGCTTCGCCCTCGGCCACATTCGCGTTGCGTATGGCGTCAAGCAGGGAGGTCTTGCCGTGGTCGACGTGGCCCATTACCACCACCACCGGTCCCCGGGATACCAGGTTGTCGTCTTCGTCCTGTGCTTCGTCGAACAGTCGCTCTTCGATAGTCACAACCACTTCGGGGCTGACTTTCGCGCCGATTTCCATGGCTATCATAGCGGCGGTGTCGTAGTCTATAATCTCGCCGGCACCGGCCATAATGCCAATACCCATCAGCCGCTTGACAACCTCGGTCACCTGTATTTTCAGCTTGGCTGCGAGTTCGCTGACCGCAAGCTCTTCGGGCAGAGTGATCTCGAGCTTTTGGCGGCGCTCGCGCTCCATCTGGATTTTGCGCAGCTTTTGCTCTTCCTTCTCCTTGCGGGACATAAAGGGCTTACCACGCTGGGCTGAGCGCTGGTTAAGCTTTTGCTTGCGCACACCGGTGTCTTTTTTGGCAAGATTGGTGGGCGCTATGGTCTCGTAGCGCTCGTTGTATTTATCCAGGTTGACGTTCCCGCCGCGCATATCCACGCGCCTAGAATCGTCCTGGGTGGGGACAGCGCCGCCACCCTCGCCCTGCCCTGTACCCACCGGCCTGATGATGGTAGCCTGTGGCCTGGCCTGGGCTTGAGGACGCTGCTTTTGCGCGGGCTTTTTGGGTTTTTGCTGGGCAGGCGGTGCCGCTTTGGCGGGGGCGGGCTGGGCAGCTTTGGCATCAGCAGCGGCAGACTCCGTCGGCTGCTGCTTTTTGGGCGCGGCGGCAGCTGGCTCTGTAGGGGCGGGCGGAGCTTTTTTGGCTTTTGGCTTGCGCAAGCTCACCCGCGCGAAGTACTCCTCCATACTTGCCGGGGCGGTCTTTAGGGTGTAGTGCTCAAATACCACGCTCAGCTCGTTTTTCTCAAGTGCGGTCATATGCTTTTTGGGCGAGGGGAAATACTTGCCCAGCAGCTCGATTAAATCCTTGCTGGGAACTTTTAAGTCCTTGGCCACCTCGTGCACCCTGTATTTTTCTATCATACGCTTTCCTCCTCAACTTGGCGGGCAACAACTTCCGCTAAACCATGGTCGGCTATCGCCAGAATTCCCGCCCTTTTCCCCAAAAGCCGCTCTATATCGTCCATTGCGGCGCCTATAAACAAATGCCGCACGTTATATTCATCCGCCAAGGCGGTTATCCTGCCCGCGCTTTTGGGGGAAAGGTCCCGGGTGAGAACCAGAAGCGCTACGCTCCCCCGCCGGGCAGCCTCGGCCACTGCGTCAAACCCGATTGTGAGCTTCCCCGCTTTCTTACACAGCCCCAACGCGCCAAACAGTTTACTGTTATTTTGTTCCGCCACCAAGTTCCTCCTCCAGGGCCGTGTAGACTTCGGGCGGTACCTGCCCTCGCAGCCCACGCTCAAGGCTTCTTTTTTTGCGGGCCAGCTTTAGGCAGTCTGCCTTGGGGCAAAGGTAGGCCCCCCGCCCGTTTGTCCTGCCGGTGCGGTCGAGTACAATATCCCCTTCAGGCTTGCGCACCACCCGAACAAGCTCGGCTTTATCAAACTTTTCCCTGCATCCGCAGCAACTGCGCTGAGGTGACTTCTTTTGCGCCTGCGCCTCACTCATACGTCTCTCAGCTTCCGGTTAGCTCCGCCTCGCTCTGGGGGCGGATATCTATTTTCCAGCCGGTCAGCCTTGCGGCCAGACGGGCGTTCTGCCCTTTGTTGCCAATGGCCAGGGAGAGCTGATTGTCCGGCACTGTTACCCGGCAGGCCTTCGCGCCGATGTCCTCAACCTCAACGTCCAGCACCTGGGCGGGGGAGAGAGCCTCCGCCACGAACTGCACCGGGTCTTCGTTGTATTTTACAACATCAATCTTCTCGCCGCCCAGCTCGTCTACAATGTCGCCCACCCGGCTGCCCTTCGCACCGATGCAGGCTCCCTGAGCGTCCACGTTTTCGTCTTTGGAAAAAACAGCTATCTTGGTGCGGCTGCCCGCTTCCCGGGCAATGGCTTTTATCTCTACGACGCCATCGCCAATCTCGGGCACGCTGAGCTCAAACAGGCGCTTCACCAACCCCGGATGGGTGCGGGAGATCATCAGCCGCGGGCCCTTATCGCTCGAGACAACGTCGACCACATACACTCGTATGCGCTCGCCCTCGCGGTGTTCTTCGGTTGGTACCCGCTCGCTCTTGGGCAGTATCGCCTCGTTTTTGCCTATTTCCAGCACAAGGTTGCCCTTGCGGTCGTCTATGCGCAGAACCGTCGCAGAAACTATGTCCTGGGTGCGGCTTTGGTACTCGGCCATCAGGTGTTCGCGCTCGCCCTCGCGTATTCCTTGGCGGATGACGTGCTTGGCGGCCTGAGCAGCGATACGCCCGAACTTTTTTGTCTCCATAGGTATCTCGACAATGCCGCCAACCTCTGCCCGCTTGTTGTAGTTTAGGGCCTGCTCAAGCAGTATCTGGTTGGCCGGGTCCTCAACTTCTTCCACAACGGTCTTGCGGAAAGCCACATAGAACCGCCCGGTCTCCGGGTCGATTTCTACAATTGAATCCTCGCACTCTTCCCCATCCCTGCGTATGGCTATTACAATTGCGTTTTTAATTTTCTCAAGCAAGTACTGCACCGGGATGCCCTTTTCTTTTTCCAGCAGGGTCAGCGCTTCAAAAAATTCGGTGTTCATTTAAGGCTTACCTCCAAAGTCTGTGTGGGGGCTGAGTTTTACGGTGGCGGCCTCTGCCCAGGGAATTGTTATGGGGTCTTCTTCCTCAGGTAAACGCAGGCTGATAGCGCCGTCCTCTGCGCGCCCTAAGAGCTCTCCTATAAGGTCGCGGGTGTTGCCTCTGGGGCGGATAAGTCGAACATGTACCCTGCTGCCGACATACGGCTCGAAATGCTCGGGCCGGGTGAGCGCGCGCTCTATCCCCGGGGAGCTGACCTCAAGGATGTAGCTCTGCTCGATGGGGTCGGCTTCGTCGAGCAGCCCGTCTACAGCGCGGCTGAAAGTCTCGCAGTCGACTATGTTCACCCCGCCGGGCTTATCGATAAAATACCGCAGGTACCAGCCGGCACCCTCTTTCTCAAAGCGGACATCCCAGAGGGTTATACCCTGCTGCTCTGCGACCGGTCCGGCAAGCTGCCGGGCAATATCCACAGTGCGTGGTTTTTTTTCTTTTGGCATGTGTAACCAACCGCCCTTTTTCTGGGTTTATATAATTATGTAGGGGGGACGCTGCGCTTGCTCGGCACGCTTGACCTTGCATGACCTTAGGTTTTACCCGCTGAACAACCCTTACACAAACAGAAGAGCGGGGCTCCCCACTCTTCTGCCTAAGATTTCCTATGCTAACAATATTTAGTCTACCACAAAGATCTGCGCAATGCAAGTGTTTTTTAGCATTTTCTTGCACGATATAGCCTGTGCATACCCTTACTCTTCCATTTGCTTGCCTAAAAAGGCGGCAGCGGTGGCAATCAGCTTGACCTCGGTGTCCCCCGCGGCGGCGGCAGGCTCTTCGGCCAGCAGCATTATTGAGCCGCAGACATCGCCCGAGGCGATGATTGGCGCACCCGCGATAGCAAAGCGGTCTACGCCCTCAACCGGCTGCAGGCGGCCTGCGTCCCCGCCGGCGTGGCCAAAGGCTTTGCGCTGTTCCATATGGTCTTCCAGCGCGCCGGAGACCCTGCGCTCAAGCAATTCTTTTTTGGGTATACCCGCCACTGCGATTACATGGTCGCGGTCGCACACCAACACCGGAAAGCCGCCGGTCTTATAAAGAACCTCGGCGTACTGAGAGGCAAATGTGCCAAGTTCACCGAGGGGCGAATACTTCTTGAAGATAACTTCACCGTTGTTGTCGGTGTAAATTTCCAGCGGGTCCCCCTCGCGGATACGCATGGTTCTGCGGATCTCCTTGGGAATAACGACGCGGCCCAGGTCGTCGATCCTCCTGACAATTCCTGTCGCTTTCATACAGCTAAAGTTCCTCCTTAGAAAAGTATGGAGCCTGTCAAAGTTCTCTCAAAATCAGCGCGTTATGCCTGTTCTTGGTGACATCGTTGTTATTCTGCGCCCCAGTTTGTATTTTATTCCCGAGAGATGCAAAATTTAGAGCGGGTGCGCGCACTTATATGGTATACTATCACTAGCGCTGTGTTAGATTCAATAAGTCCCATAATTTCCCTAATGTTGCCACATAGAGGTCAACATCCGCCACAAATTGCCTAATGGCGCAATTATCTTAACTTAACAGCCGGCCATATGGGCGAGAGAGGTTTTATGAAAAACGCCGGGGCTATAATATCGGTCGAGGGGCTTAGCAAGGTCTTCCAGGTGGGCAGCGAGAAGATTGTCGCCCTAAACGGGGTCACTTTTGAGATACCCAAAGGGCAAATCTGCTGCATAGTTGGCACGTCCGGCTCGGGCAAGAGCACCCTGCTAAACCAGCTGGCCGGGCTGGAAAAGCCCACCAAAGGGCAGGTAATCATCGGCAAGCGTAACATCTCTACCATGAGCGAGGGCGCGCTTGCCCGCTTTAGGCAGCAGCACATGGGCTTTATCTTCCAGTCGTATAACCTTATGGCCACTATGACCGCACTGGAAAATGTTAGTATGCCACTAATCTTTCGGGGTATACCTAAAGATAGGCGAGAGCTGACTGCCCAAAAAATCCTAGAAGAGGTGGGGCTGAGGGAGCGTATGCGCCACAAACCCTCGCAAATGAGCGGAGGCCAGCAGCAGCGGGTGGGTATTGCCAGGGCATTTGTAAGCACGCCTAAAATCATTTTTGCAGACGAGCCTACCGGCAACCTGGACACAAAAACCACTATAGAAGTAATGGGGATGATGGTACGCCTTTGCAAGGAACAGGGGCAAACCCTGGTGCTGGTTACACACGACCTCGAAATCGCTGAGTACGCCGATAGGACTATCACCATGCGCGACGGGGTTATCGTGGACGACCGCGCGAGTGCCTGCCCGCAATAACCCGGACAGAACGCCAAGAGGCCGCCAACCGGCAGCCCCTTTGTTTTTAAGCTTTCTAGTTTATTTTTGCCGCGCACTCGGGGCAGACATGGCCCTTTTCTACCTTACGCAAATTCTCGGTCTGCTCGCGGCAAAGAGAGCAACGCAGTGAGATTTCGCGAACAATAACAGTTTTTGCGGAGATATCGCTTATCAAAACTTCCAGCTTTTTGCCGGTGCCCCAGCCCAGCGCCTCGCGCATGTCTGCGGGGATTACAATGCGCCCAAGGTCGTCCATTAAGCGAGCCGCCGCTCTCTGCTCTTTCATGCTGATACCCCTTTTCTTTTGTATTGGCGGCGAGGCCACCGCAAAGCAGCCCCGCCACCCACAAAAGCCCCGAAAAAACAAATACGCGCATAGAGGTGGAATACCCCTACACGCGCCAAAATATGGCGTCAACTTCCGGCGACTTGCAAAGCATTGTGTTTGTATTGTATAATGCATGTGTCGCGTGGAAGTGCAGAGGTGTTGTGTCTTAACTGGTGTCCACCTTTGCCCGCTGCTGGTGTTCCTGCACCTTCAGCGGCCATGCGGCTCCTTTATCTTTTACGGAGCCTATTGCGGTTTTGAGTATAGCATAAATTCGGATATTTTGTCAAGATTTGTTAAGAGATGTTGTGGGCAAGTGGGTTGATACTGCTGGCGTATTTTGGGTTTGTTTTAAGGTCAGGGTTAAGGCTAATGTCGAATTTTACATTTGCTATGTCACTTTTTATAAGCGGAGGGTGTTGTGGGTATTTGCGGCCTTTGAGCTGGGTGGGAAGCTTTGGGTTTGTGGGTCAAGGTCGAGGTCTTTAAGGTCTTAAGGTCAAGGTCCCAATACTAATTCTGCCTGCGGGCAGGGAATAAGGAACCGCTCATGCCGCGGAGGCACTTACTTTCTTTGCTCCGCCAAAGAAAAGTAAGCAAAGAAAGGCGGCTGGGGGGAGGACCGACGCTACTTCGCTCACAAAGAGCGTTCGCTACGCGCTAACTCCCCCCAGACCCCCCACTGGTGGGTCAAGGGCGGGTTGGTGGGGATTGGTAGGTTGTGTGACAACCGGATTCGTTTGCAAGAGCGGAAGGTTTTTAGTGGGTAG
>Ga0131853_10000762_pt1 | contig 57953 bp, 53 predicted proteins | sample TergutLab28metaG_FD_92764 | JGI IMG/M metagenome (GOLD analysis project Ga0131853, IMG submission 92764) | Labiotermes labralis P1 segment gut microbial communities from Petit-Saut dam, French Guiana - Lab288 P1 (version 2) (version 2) | ecosystem: Host-associated > Arthropoda: Insects >...
GGCAAACGTCATCTCATCGCCGTCCCGATCCCACTGCGCCGTCACTGTCACTGGCCCGGTCACGTCTTCCAGCGGAAGCTCAGGTGCCCAGCCGGTGAACGTGAACCCGTCACGGGTCGGGAGATCCGCCTCTGCGATGGCAGCTATGGTGCCGCCGTCCGCCACTGTCGCAGGCGGCGTGAACTCTCCAGACCATGCGCCGCCAACAAGCGCCCAACTGATCGTGTGGGGGGGGGTATAAGCCTGACGGACAATATTGATTACATATTGTGTTGAAGTGGTATGATCTTGTGCAAAGGTATTCAGCACAAGGGTTGTGTTATCTCCGGGCGTAAGCACTGTGCGCAATTGTGTGTCGTCAATTAAAATGTTGCCGACACGCACAAGACTGCTGTCCCGGTAAGGTGTTGCGTTCATGCCTATAGATGTAACATTTGGCGGGATATAAAGCGTGTATTCCTTCACATCCGAGGCGAATGCCGGAACAAGCTGTCCCGTGTCGAACTCTAACCCACGCAAATTGGGGTTGGTGTCAAAACCCAGACGCTGGGTGATACGTACACCGAAAATTCCGCCGGTATAGCTGGAATTAACACCGCCGGGGGCGTGCTGGAACCGCACCCTGACAACAGGGATGTCTACGCCGCCGATTGCAGGGTCTTCTTCCATCCGGATATTCTCATGGGTGTGTACCGTGGGGATCTCAAAGGTTACGGTATGGAAATTCCCCGGGGCACCGGGAGGGGTTGCTACCACATGTCGCTGGAAGAACACGTCGTTGATGAATATATCGAAATTGCGCCCGTTGTCAGGATTTGCAAGTGTTAGATGCAGGTAATTTGTAACCTCTGGCACAATACGCATCCCATAGCTGAACCAAGCCCCCGGCACATTCGAGTGGCGGAATGTTCTACCGCCCCAACCACCGTGGAATGTATTCCTTGCACCGAAGGCATCCAAGCTCGATTCCAGCCCGAACTGACCTTCAAATGCGTGGCCGTCAAACCTGTTCAGGTATGCACTAGACTCTTCCATCAGGCGAAGATTTTCCTTTTCCGCCAGTATCTGCGCTTGTACCGCAGGGGAATCCGGCTCGGAAAACAGCATGTAAATGCCGTATCGCCCGATTACTCTTTGGAAGTGCGGTGTATAGACAAGCCGATCATCCATTGTTGTACCCCGCAGCCGGAATTGAATCAGACCGCAGCACCCGTGCGCCTCACAGCTAGAATCGCCGCAATCCGTCAGCTCATCCGCGCGCACAAGGTTTTCTGTTAAATTTGCGCGCCATTCTGCCGGTGAATCCACTGCCGTTACACCTACGATATTGATCGCATTGGGGTCACGCGCGGCTCTTAGTACCAAAATGCCTGTGCCTTCCATGGCCCCCAAATTCCAATCGCCAAGATCGGCACTTAACACAACAGGGCCATATCGGAATGCCGTTAAATTTGGGTTGGTGGGCATTGTGTGGTAATCGACTTCCATCGGGAAGACAAGCTCGATTTCGTCACCACACTCAATGTCGGCCACGATGATGAAGCCGCCAGACATGACGGGTGTCTCCGACAACACAGTACCGCCACGCCTGTGGACAAAGCCCGGCCCCGGTTCTGCGGTCCAGCCGGGTACCCGCAGGAATACTTGCGCTTCAGACGCAATAGGGGCGTTATCGTCGAGGGCTTCTAGCGTGATGTTTACAACGTCGTTGACGGGCATGTTGGATGTTTGGGTAAGTCTGAGGTTGAGAGACTCGTTCCTGTATGCGGAATCGAAATACAAGGCCGCGACAACACGGTCATCGTATTCGTAGTAAATTGAGTCACGCAGCTTGACGAAACTCTCGATGCCTGTACCGGTACAGCACCAGAACCTGTTGAAACCAAACAGCTTGTCGTATCCCGTGCCCATGGGATGGAAATACATGGTTTCGCCGGTGCGTGGGTCTTGGGCCGACAGAATGCCGTTGATGAACACGTTTTCGTAGTAGTCAAGAAACTGTACATCGTTTGAGAGTTTAAACAGTTCACGGGCGAGCCTGTTCATGTTGTAAGAGTTGCACGTTTCGTGGGTTTCGGGGTAGTTGATGCGGTTTGTCAGTTGCGTTGTGGTGCGGAAATGCTCTGCTTCGCTATTGCCGCCGGTGATGAACGAATGTCCGCCGTTGACCACAATATCGAAGAAATTCTCTGCCGCCAGACGATATCTTGGAAGCTCTTGCTGCTGTGCGGATGTCAGAGCGTCAAAAGAAGACTCACGCTGTGTCAACACACGATAACGGTTTAGTGCCCCAAGGAATTTGGGAATCTGGGTGTTGGCGTGTAGACCGGGCAATACATCGTTTCTGTTGACCATATGGGTAAACAGCGTAACTTCGTCAAACGCTTCTGCAGCGCGTCTGTGGTTCGCATCGCCGGTGATCCTGTAAATATCGTAAAACACGTCATTCATTGCGCCATACTCGATATGGAGCAGTTGTAGCCGATTTGCCGGTGTGTACTGTGAAACACGAACGTTGTAAAAATAGTCGGTGAAATCAATGAAAATTTCCCGTGCGACAGGGCCGATGGGGTCTTCCACTGCGCACCCGTCATCGGTGACGAAGTCGTAGATATCAACCAGCCCTGCAATGACCTTGTGTAGGTTATACCACGGCACCCAAACGGTGCCCTGTACGGGGGACTGCGATGGGGGTACGCCTACGCTCAGGCCGTCCATCGCATCTAGGCGTGAATCGCCGAAAGGCCCGATATAGCCTGCGTTGTTGGGGAAACGGTCGGCAAATTCCAGCTGAATTGCTCTCAACTCCCGAATCGCCGGTCTGAGGTGCTCATCGAGGATTACCTGCCGACGTGGGTCTTCCGGCCCGATGGATTGATAGGCCAAGGCCATAGCCGTCAGATAATGGCCGAACATATGGCCCCGGAAGTTGTTTCCGGTAGAGCGTTCCCACGTGGGCTCACCAACGGTGGGATCGTTGATGACATCGGGGTTCTGCCAACAGAAGTACTCATAAGGTATGGCCTGTGGCGGGCGCACCATACCGGCGGTGGTGTAGAAATGGGCAAGGAACCTGTACGGATTGAGGGTGAGCAACAGGTCGATGTTCCGATCTTGTGCGTTAGTCAAAAACGGACAGAGCAGATCAACATTGCCCTTGCTGACATCCCGTAGGATGACCCCCGGCATAAGTACAGTCACATCCCAATATCTTACAACTTCCACACCGGGCGCAGACGGGTGTGAGAGCGTGGCGGTTATTCGCACCACAACCTCGCCCAGCTCAGGCGGAGTGACAACGCCGGTGGTTGAAATAACCGCTGGATTGCTACTGAACCAAGCGATGGAACTGCCGTTTAGGCCCATGGTCGGCATTTGCAAATCTGTACTGGTGCGCTCCGGCAGCGACAGCCGCCCGGCATCACCGTCCAGCACCTGCTGTATGTTGCCGAAAGGCCGCATATCGTTGTAAAGGTCGATAATCTCATTGGGCGGCAATGCGGCATCGAACAACTTGAATTCATCCAATCGGAAATTTGCGTTGTTGCCGCCGTGGCCGCCGTTTCTGCCGATGAATGCGGGTACCCCCGGGGCGTTTTGTATGATTCCTGGTGCGCTCGGATTTGAAACAGCAACCGGCTGAATGATACCGTTGCGGAAAATCCTCGCCTCACGGGTGGCGGCATCGTAAGTGACCGCTATGTGCGTCCATTGGTTCGTCGGGAAAAATGCGCCACGAGTCATGCCTGTGACTCTGAATTCCAACGGCTGGCCGCCTCCGCCGCCCCCGCCGCCGGTTACGCCCAGGCCCACCGAGAGAATCAGCGGCCGGGCATTGTCTTCAGAGCCGATGTACCAACCGTGGTCATTCCATTGGTCTTTGGTCCACATGATGATGTGCTCGGTATTGTTGGCCATGGAAGCGTTGGGATGAAACCAGAACGATGCGGTCAGGTTTTCTGGGTTGAGTTTTGCGTCCGTGCCCAGATTGAGCACTGCCGCGGCAGTACTGAGGTTCATCGCCCTAGTATCCGGTGCAACGCCGTCTACATAGACATAGGCGGCAGGAGGCCCAACGGTCGTCACGTTGATGGGATTCGTAGAAATATCCGCAAGACTGTCTTCAAACGGAAGCCACAGCACAGCATTGCCGGAAAAAGTCGAGTCAACCGGGGAAGGTGCTTCCCCGTCCGCTAGGATGTTTTGCGTTGGCGTATGTTCGGAGTCAGAGACCGCTAGGATACCCCCTCCGGGGACAAGCGTAACAAGGAGTGCGAGTACCAGTAAAAAACAAAGAACTCTTTTCATAAAACCTTTTCTCATGAACAAATTCCTCCATTATTTTGTTATTTGTCTGCCATTGCTTCCTAGCCCAAATTTCTTTGAACGGATACGAACCCTGTTTTCTCCTTTCTTCATGCAAAGAATGACATAATTATTACTTTTCACGCCACCCTTCTGTCAATTTCTGGTGCAATTACCGTATTTTCTCAATTATACTAAAATGGCACACCAAATAAATATATAATTTCTTCTCATATCATGTGGATAATTTACGATGTTTGCAGCTCTGCTGGCGGCCTGTGTTGCAGGAAGTAGTCTGGTTATAAACCAGAACGCCAACGGTTTGTCAATGACACATTACACACAAGGCTTGAAAGATGAAATCCTCATCTTTCAAGCCTTGTGCGATAGGCAATCTGGCTTATTACGTTGTGGGGCGGGCTTGTGGTCTCGCTATGCTATCGGGCGTTTTCGTTTTAATCATCAGCAGATGTATAGTAACCCCTGCTCCAATCATACTCAACACAATGTATACCCAAAGAGTCTGCACGATGAGCATGGAAAGAGAAAGGGATACCCAAACAAAGATAATACTTTTGATTTTCAATGCCATTGGAACGCCCTGTTTTTCCTCATAATTCACGATATACGAACCGAAGAAAGAAGTGCCCCGAAGCCATTTATAAAACTTGCGATTGCTGTACGAAAAGCACACGGCAGCCATTAATACAAAGGGAGTAGTGGGCAGAAGTGGTAAGAACACACCCACAGCACCGAGGCCGAAACAGAAGAATCCAAAAGCGCTAATCAATAAGTGTTTAACTTTCATGTTTCGTCCGCTTTTTAATTCCGAGGTATGACTTAATCTGTGGCAAGTGCTGGATGGCATGAATAATAATAAGTGCTAACCCAATTCGGGCTGTCACTCCGTGAAGTCTGCCCCACACAGAAAGACTTTCTGCTTCACCCAAAAACGGAATGATTGCAATGAAACCTGTGAGAATGGAAACGCCCCAAAACATGAGCAGGAGCATATCTATGATGTACTTCCATCTTAGTGCCTTGCTTAACTTTCCCGCAAAGCAAGATTTGGTTACAGCCTTAATCCATTTTCTATGTATGAACATGTGCAGAGAAAAAAACAGAGCGCAGGCAGTTCCCACAATGGCATGATAAATAAATCCGCCCATACCGTCCCATCGGATCAACGAGAGGATTAAAAAAGCCGTCATAAATATATCAACGATTATTTTTGTTCTTCTGCTATTCATCACATACACTCCCCCAAATATAAAGTCGCTGCGCTGCCCGCTGCGAAGACAGGCAATGCACAAAACAACTCTATCACACTCACCGTCAAAAGTCCACTCCATGCCGTTCAAAAACAGGGCGGTATATTCCGCTTGCTGGATATCCTCATATGGACGGGTACTTTCTAGACACGCCCATTTCATCTTTCCTACTTTTTCAAATTTCATTGATTGCTCTATTTCATAGCACATCATGCCGGCCTTTGCGTATACTGTATAGAAAACAAATCCTACAGCAACGGAGAAAGGCGGCGAGCAATATGAAACGACGCGGATATCCGAAGAAGCAACGAGCGGGGCTGGTGTTAGCGGGTGTGGGTGCCGCTATGATTATCTCGTTGTTATTGCCGTTTTGGTTCTGGTGGCTGGCTATCGGAATCGGGTTGCTTTGGGGTGGGCTCCGGATGCTGAGACGATAGGACTTAGGAGGTGCGACAATGAAAATCGTGGTCATGAAATCGCCGAAATTTCTCCGGGGGATTTTACGCAAAATTTTCGGAATTAAGTAAATTACTCTTGCCACGAAAAATAGGAAATTTTTCGTGGCAAGAGTAATACAAGCCATCACTCGCTCATACACTCCTAGTAGCATAATATGGCGAAGGAGTGGCGCAATGGAAGCGAAACTGAACACAGAACCAATCGAATATCTCAAAGCAGTGCTGGACGTAGGATTTACCCAAGAAGAGACGGCAGAGGCCATCGTGCCGGATGCCTATCCCGACTTAGAGACCATCGTGGACGTAGAGGGCAACATTACCCTCCGCAGTAAAGAGGCGGGGGCCGGGCGGGTATCCGTCAGCGGCACGGTGGCGGTGTCTGTGGTGTACCAGCCAGAAGGGGAGGGGGGGCTACGTGGCCTAGACCTAGCCATCCCCTTCACCGCCGGGTATGATGCCGCAGAGATTACGGACAATGCAGAAGTTGTAGTGACGGCAAAGCTGGGCAGTATTGATGCCCGGATGATTCACTCCCGTAAACTATTAGTCCGGGCGGACATTTTGGTGGAGGCCCGTGGCTTTGAGCGGGTAGAGCTAACCCTCACATCCGCTTTAGAGGACGAGACCGGTCATGGCCTGCATGTGCGGCAAGAGACGCTAGAGCTGGGTTTTGCCACACAGGTGCGAGAAAAGACGTTTGTCCTCTCTGACGAGTTTGCCCTCCCGGCAGGGCGGCCGCCCATTGGGCAGATTTTGAAGTCACGGGTTCGGCTCGTGGCGGATGACGTGAAAAACGTGGGTTCCAAGCTCATCTTCAAGGGCCGGGCGGACATTCATGTATTGTACAGTGCCGAGCATACAGGCGAGCCTCATGTGTTTGATTTCTCTGCCGCATTTTCTCAGATTATGGAACTGGATGGGGCGGGAGAGCAGTCCGACTACGAAGTGGCCCTGATGCTCACCAATATCTATATCGAGGGCGGTGCAGGAGAGAGCGGCACCCTCGGGGCCGAACTCCATATGGTGGCCCAAGTTGTGGAGCGTAGAACGAAGCATTTGCGATACATATCCGACACCTACAGCACCCGGTTTGAGCTAGAGACCGAGCGGCTAGAGATGGGTGTCGAGAGCCTTGACCCCAACGCACTTGTCACCGCAGAACTGCGGGAAGGGATTGAGCTGCCTACCCCCATGATGCGGGTGGTGGACAGTGCCAGCCATGTTGGACGGGTGCAGATGAGCCAAGAGGACGGGAGCCTAGTCGCCCAAGCCGCCGTGTTTGTCAGCGTGGTCTACATGACGGAAGAGGGGCGGATCACAGGCCTGACCCGCCGGTTTGAGGTGCGGGCCGAGCATCCCATGGTCGCCGGCAGAACCTACACCGTGTCCGCCGAGACCGGGGGGGAGGTGCAGGTGTTACAGACCACCGACGGCATGGAGGTGCGTGTCCCTGTGGTCTTTATCCTCCGGCCCAATCATCGCTCCCGCTTTGGTGCCATCCACCGCATTACGTGGGACGAAGAGACACCCCGGGATATGGGCAGCCTGCCCAGTGTAGTAGTGTTCCACGCCGAGGGCGGCGAGAGCCTGTGGCATCTGGCCAAACGCTACAGCTCCACCGAGGGGCAGATTATAGCGGCGAATGGGCTGGGGGAAGATGCTGTCCCCTATCCGGGCCAGTTGTTTATTATTCCGAAGGCTAGGTAGTCGGTGAGTTGACATGAAACAGAAAAGGCACGGCTGAAACCAGCCGTGCCTTTTACAAAGGAAGTGAGATAGTGAGGATACGGTTTCGTTAAACAATTTCGTTGTCACAAGACACCTCCTGTGTAGGTGCGCCGTCCGATTCCAACCGAACTACACGAAGATGGTCTGGCACCTCGGCAGAGAGCAACATTTCTTCCGCTTTTTGGTGTGCCTCTTGCAGTATCAAAATAGCGTCCCGTTGAGCGTGGGCTAAGGTAAGATACATTTCTTTGTAGGTTGACATTTGGTTGGCCTCCTCCTTGATATGCTCAATAAATTAGGCATAGTTAATGTTTTGAGTGTAGTAGTCTATCATTGAGGTGAGACCCATGATAAGCTATGCTCCTTTTTATAAGACCTTGTTAAATAAAGGCATAACCGAATACCATCTCATTTACAAACAAGGCTTTTCTGCGAACACTCTGCACAGAATGAAACATGGGAAAGCTATTAGTACAAAAACACTTGATACTTTGTGCTTTATCTTGGATTGCAAGGTGACAGATATACTTGAGTATGTCGAGGACAATTAGCCATTTCACATTATACTCAATATATTAGGCATAGTCAAGAACATACGAAGAAACACACACAGGGACAGAGTCTCTGTGTGTTTGCTTGGTTAAGCATTGGGACATTGAGGCCGCTGTCGCCTACGTTCTGTGCCACAAAATTACCACGCAAACCATACTCCATTCTCAAGAATAGACGTTGCGCCCAGTGTGTGATAAAATAACCTAAAATAAAAAATGCTGAAAAAACCTATTGACTTTAACACAGTGTCAAGGCTTATCCTAATACTTGCAAACCGGATTGCAAGCAACAGAATGACAAGGAGTTTGTATGTTCAAAATCGGCGAATTTTCTAAGCTGGTAAAAGTGTCGGCGCGCATGTTGCGGCATTATGAAGCATGTGGATTATTGCAACCTGCGGAAATCGACCGGTTCACGGGATACCGCTTGTATAGCGCAACACAAATCCCGCTGCTTATGCGTATTGTCACACTGCGTGACATGGGCTTTGGCGTGGAGGAAATTGCAGAATTTCTACCGAATTTCCATGACGCTACCATAATGAAACAGGCGTTAGAGCAAAAACAACATGAAGTACACGCTACTATCGCCGCAGAACAAAGCAAACTCGAAAAAATCGCTGAAATAAGCGACAACTTTGAAAAGGAGTATTTCAACATGGTTTATGATGTGGAGTTAAAATCGCTGCAAGCAGAACAGGTACTTTCTCTGCGGGAAACCATCCCCGCCGAAAAAGAAGAAGCACTTTGGGGCAAACTCTGGGCGTTTATCGCAGAAAACGATGTCCAGCATACAGGGGGCGGTTATTCAACCTACTATGGAGATGAATACGAGGAACATGCTGTAGACACGGAAATTGCCGTGCCTGTGTCGGAGTTTGGGGAGAGCAAAGGCGGCTTTCAATACAAAGAATTACCTGCCATTCCGCAAGCGGCCGCCATACGCTTTTCCGGCTCCTATGAGGGGTATGCCCCGGCGATGGGAAAATTGGCTTTGTGGATTGAGCAAAACGGCTATGAAATTTGCGGCACTGTCCGCGGGTTTGCCATTGCTTCGCCGACGGATGTGGCCTCACCCGCTGACTATATGACCGAATTGCAAGTGCCGATTCAGAAAGCATAGAGCACCAACGAAAAATGAGCGACCTGTCATTTTTATATTGACAGGTCGCTTTTTGTGCGTTAAAATAAAGATGAACAACATGTCATTATAAAAAGGGAGAGCGAATTGACACCAAAAATGAGTGCGGGCTATTTCGAGCAAAAGCGCAGGCAAATTTTAGATGCGGCGTTTGCGGTCTGTATGAGAAAGCCGATGCATGAGGTCTCTATGCGGGATATTATTGCAGAGGTTCAATTTAGTCAGGGGAATATCTATCGGTATTACGCCAACTTAGATGAAATTCTGATTGACCTCATCAACCAGCGGAGCGTTTGTTATGATGCCAAGGCGGAAATAGATATTGCCATTTCACTTGAACAAGCACCGGAAAGAACACTCGGTATGTTGTTCGATGTTTGGGAAAAAGTCATTTTAGACAATATCTTGGGCGTTGGAAAAATATTTTATGAAATGTGTGCGGTCTACGTCAATGACCCGGAACGATTGATGCATTTCGTTTCTAAAAGTAGCACGGCGCGGGATGAGGCGTATTTGAAAGAACAGGGATTCTCTTTTGTAACGCAGCAGGTGATGGGGGGATATTTCCAGCCCAAATTGCCGCTGGAAGATATATTCAGCTTCCTCGGCACATCGTTTGATGGAATTGTAAGAGACTTGATTATTGGTACACATTACAATGTGCCTATGTTCCCGCACTTTGACAAAGGCAAGCTTGTGAGAAGCCTTTGCACCGCTTTTGTCCTGCTATTAGGCGGTAACGAACAACTCATTTACCCACTTGAGGAGGAAGTGATATCATGACGGATAGAAAGAAAAGCATCGTATACATTGTATGTGCATACCTATTTTTCTGGATTGCATTTTCGCTCATAGGAGCTATCCTGATGCTGATGGGCGAGGATATGCATTGGTTTCAGGAGGGCGTTTTGTTCCAGCTCATGGTTGCGTTTGCGGCTTGGACACCTACGTTTGCGTTATTTGCCCTGTTCCGGAAATTGTATCCGGGCAGTTCTATCAAGGCGTTTTATAAAAATGCCTTTCGGGAACGCCTGAACGCAACGCTATTGCTATGCATTACAGCGGTACAGCTTTTGTTCTTTTTTGGTGCGGTAGGGATTGCGGCATTTGTAAGAGATGTCGCAGTTCATAATTTGCTTGACTTGTCCTTGCCAACACTTCTTACAGGCGTTCTCTGGACGGCGATGCAAGGGGCAACAGGCGAGCAGTCCGGGTGGCGTGGATTTTTGCAGCCGCATATGGAAAAGAGATTTTGCGTTATTAAGGCGTCAATCATTGTCGGAATCGTAGCGGGTTTTTGGCATGCGCCACTGTGGTTTACCAGCGGATATCTCGGGTTAGAACTCGTCCAATTCATTGTGCTATACATGATTGGGATCACTTGTGTTGCGGTCATCATCGGCATCTGCTACAATCGTTGTAGAAATCTGTTTGTGCCGATATGGATTCATTTTATGTTTAATTTCACCCTGACAATGTATACGGGTGAGACGCTTGCGCTACTGACATGGCTTACGGCACTCTATGTCCCTGTGGCGATTGGGTATGTGGTTTGGCATAAACGGTCACGGGACAGAAGAATGGAGAAGTAACCCCCTGCTGCCATACCGTCCCAAAACAGGGCGGGACGGTGTGGATGTTTGCCTTTGCGGCGAGTTGCGTAACGACTGTATAGTTTATAATATGACACGATGCTGTCACACTTGCTGTGATAATATATGTAGAGAAACCATTGTTGAAGGGTGTTTGCTATGAGCATAAAATTTACAAAGATACAAAATGCAACCGAACGGAAAGAGGTGCAGGAACTCTATAACAAATCCGTTCCTGCGCACGAAAAGGCATACTTCTATCCTCTATGGTGGAAAAGAAAGCGCCCCAATATATCGTTCGTCAATATCTATGACGAAGATAAATGGGTTGGCTTTGTTTTCTATTCCCTCCACAAGGATTTAGTTTATGTTTGGTTTTTCGCAACTTGCGACACCACCGTTTCCAAAGAATACGACAGCGCAATGTTTGCCGAACTTAAAAGGTTGTACCCCAACCACCGCATAGCTGTGTCAATAGAATCCGAAAACGAAACCGCCGATAATGCCGAGGAAAGCGCAAAAGAAAAGCAATTTTACGAAAGCAACGGATTCAGAGAAACAGGCTATTTCGTAAAACGAAAAGCGGATTCATTCGAGATAATGATAATCGGAAAATCGTTTCATATTGAGGAGCTTTGCAGTGTAAACAAGGCGGTCTATCCGCTTATCGGACGATTTCTGGCATCCGATTTGAGAAAGCAGATTCAGAAGAAATAGCCTCGCCGAATCAGCAGTTCCCCTTGCAAGACATGGAAACGCACCACATCATAATAAGCGAAACGATCTACAGCACAAAGGGTTAGGAAGATGAAATCCTCATCTTCTTAACCCTTTTTTGTGTTTGCCTTTGGCAAATTTTCTCTAGTCGTTATCGGCTGCGGCTATTGTCGGTTTGGTTGTTGGACTGATTATTGGAACGGTTGTTAGACTGGTTGTTATTGGACTTGTTATTCGATTGCGTACAGTCCTGTGCCTTGTCCTGTGCTTGGGTTTTCTTGTTTTTCGACATGTGAGAAACCTCCTTTCAGAGATAATTACAGGAGTAGTGTTACCTGCCCAGGGAATTTTATACACCCTTGCCCACAGGGTTTGATTGTGGTAAGATTAGTTTTATATTACATACAACAGAAGGTGAAACCAGCATGGCAGGACATTCAAAGTGGAAAAATATCAGAGAACGCAAAGGGAAATCCGACGCCCAGCGGGGCAAAATCTTCACCAAAATCGGGAGAGAGATGACCGTAGCGGTGAAAGAGGGCGGCCCCGACCCCGCCTCCAACGCCAAACTGCGGGACGCCATCGCCAAGGCACGGGCCGCCAATGTGCCGAATGATAACATCAAACGCGTGATTGAAAAGGCCAGCGGCGGCGATGGGACGACGTATGAGGTCAACACCTACGAGGGTTATGGCCCCTCCGGCGTGGCGGTGATTGTAGAGACCATGACGGACAACAAAAACCGTACCGCCGCCGATATGCGCCATTATTTCGATAAATATGGCGGCAACTTGGGCACAGAGGGTTGTGTGTCTTGGTCTTTTGACCGCAAAGGCGTTTTGGTCATCGACAACGAAGCCGGGGACTTAGACGAGGACACGGTTATGCTAGATGCCCTAGAGGCCGGTGCCGCCGACTTCGAGCCGGACGAAGCGGTGTTTGTTGTCCACACCACGCCGGAACAATTCGGCGACACGCGGCAAGCCTTGGAGGACAAGGGGTATGTGTTCCTCTCCGCACAGGTGGAGATGGTGCCGCAAAATTACATGACGCTGGATGAGGAAGAGGCTAGGAAAAAAATGGAGAAGCTACTTGTAATGTTTGAGGACTTGGATGATGTGCAAAATGTATGGCATAATTGGGAGGAGTAGGGGGCCGTGGCAAGCCGAAACAAGAAGGCTCGACTTGTCGCCGATGGTGTTCAACTTTAGTGATTAAAATCCACAAATATCTAATGAATTTTCCCTGCCAATATGATATAATGGATATATAGTCAAAGGAGGTGCGGGCATGAAGCGAACTTTGACCAACCATATGGAACACGCACATGTGTGCGAGTTGGTGCGACAGCATGGGCAAAATCCGGCGGCCTATTTGGTGCTGGAGGATGACAAACTCTTATACTTCGGTCAATCGGTAGTCGGCGTGGTTGCGTATGGGGTTGTTGGCAAAACGGTAGTCGTCTGCGGCGACCCGATCTGTGCGCCTGGGGACTTTGTGCGGCTATTGTCGGAATTTCGACAGTTTTACACATCCAATTTCCATCATTGCGTATTCCTCGGCACAACGGACGTGTTCTTAGAGCATTACACACAGCTTGGGTACCACCATGTGAAATACGGAGATGAGGCACGGATTCAACTGTCGAGCTATCAGCTTGCCGGCGGGAAGATGGCACGGATGCGGGCAGATGTGAACCACGCCAACAACGCAGGCGTGTCAACACAAGAGTATAAGCCACACACGCACCGTGACCCGGAGATAGAACGTGGGATGCAGTTCGTCTCCGAGCAATGGCTGGAAGGGAAAGGCAGCAGCCAATTGATTTTCACAATCGGCAGCGTCGGGCTGGACAATCCAATGGAGCGGCGTTATTTCTATGCAACAGATGCCGCAGGACAGATGGTTGCATTCCATGTGTTCACACCCTTTGCAAGGGGCTACACAGCAGACATCACCCACCGTGTGCCCAACGCACCGGGCGGTGTCACGGAGAAGTTAAACTTTGACGCCTTTATGGCATTTCGAGCGGAAGGGATAGAGTGGGTTAGCTTAGGCATCGCCCCATTGGCCAATACTCTACGTGACAGCGACCCGCACGATGTAAATGCAAAGCTTTTAAACCTAGTCTATGAGAAATGCAATGGTATCTATGGGTTCAAATCCTTGTGCTTGGCAAAAAGCCGATACGGCCCCACCCTATGGGCACCGGGACACTTGGTATTTTCCACTCGCCATCTTACGCCGCGGATTGCGTATGCGATTGTAAAGATACAAACTCCGGGTAGCGTGCGTGGATTGTTGCGCCGCAAAAAGTAATGTGGACACAGTGGCTCTTCATACGAAACACAACAAAACAGCCCTTTGCCAAGGTGGCAAAGGGCTGTTTGAGTTTTCTATGTACTACTCGGCATCGTCGGTGTTCTCCTCTTCGATGATCTCAATTTTGATTTCGGCCTCAATCTCTCCATCTGTCTCTGCCTGGGCTTCTGGTGCGGCACCTCGCACTTCGTCATAAAACCCGGCGTAGGTTGTGTACAGGTATGGCCCGACGTAGACAACATACAAAATGCCAAATGTCAGCACAGACAATACCATCCAGCCGATGAAACTAAGTGCGAGTACGAAATACTCTTTCTTACGTCCATGCATCATCTGCATAGAGTGCTTGAGGGCCGCCCGGGCGGGAACATGGGGTTGGTCGGCCAAGATAAAGGGGGTCATGGAATAAGATAGGCCCTTGATAAGCGCCGGAATGAGTGCGGCAATATGTGTAATTGCCATGAGGGGCACGATCCACGCAAGGGCGCTTCGTCCGAGATGTTTGACCAAGAACACAGCAAGCACGGTGAGTGGAATTGCGATTAGCACCCAAATGGCAACCCAAAGCACCATCCAAAGCATCCCGCCTAGCCACCGTGTCCAGTTATGTTCCAGTCCGGCATAAAATGTCCCAACCTTGGCTGATTCCCCGCGATAGATTGCAATGAACTCTCTCATCAAACTGACAGCAATGATGAGCAAGGCAAGTATGCCTATCCAATAGAGCAACACAAAGGGAATTCGACCAAGTCCACGTAGTGCGATGGCGTCAATGATGAACAACGCCAGAATTTTGATGCAGACCAAAAGCACCAGCAAAATCGCCGTTGGCCGCTGTGCCTGCATCCTCTCTTTAGCACGCAATTTGAGTTCTCGTCTCGTTTTCATAACTACGGCCTCCCTTCTTTTTATATCTAACAACGTTGCCGTCACTCAGCGTGACGGCAACGTTGTTGGATGACTTATCGCACATACGTCATATTTGCATAGGCACGCTCCATGAGCGCATCTGGGAATAGGCGGTCAACCCACATGAGAATGCTATTTGTTGCGGGGATGCCATCCAGCCGCATTCCCCAGCGGGCCACTGCGAGGATGGCGATTGCAATGTCCAAAACCAAAAACAGAATCAGGCCAATCATAAGTGGTTTCCGTACCCGTTCAGGAATTGCGGCAATCAACTTGAGCAGCAGCGGCTGCAGTACCTTGACCCACAGCACCGCCAGCAGGCCCCAATAGATAGAGTAGCGCAGGGAAATCCGGCCGCTAAAATGAATCGCCTGTTCGGAATATTCCCACGATACAGAGCCAAACACCATCTCTTGCGCCCAAGAAGCGAGAAATTCTACCACAGTGCCGGAGATGACACCAAACAAGAATACCCAAAGGACATTATCTTGTATCTTATACAGGCAGATGTAAAGTGCTAATGCGCCGAAACCGTAGATGATGTTAAACGGACTAAACAGCATACTAGAGCGGTTTTCAAAATAGCCGCACTGGTAGAAGCAAAACAGCATTTCTGCGATATAGCCCATGACCGACCCAAAGACGAACAACCAAAATAGGGTGTCCCAATTGATTCGCTCACGCCCCGGTTGGGCTTGGTGGAGGGTTCGGACTGTCATAGGAATCACCTCCTGCAACATACTTAAAACCACAGGAAATTGTTTGCACATACATCATACGCATTAAATCTGAACAGGACATGTCGAAAAAGTGAATATTTGATAAACATCGTAGTGCGCCACGACGGGTGGACTTTTGGCCTTGGGTATGGTACAATTCTGTTGTGTATTACTCGCCGTTTCGGTGGGTGGTGCAGGGTTTTTTATAATTTGAACGAGGAGACAATGCAAATGCACACCATTAGACCTCCATGTTAAACATCAAATAGAGCGAGAAATCGTGGGCCTCCAAATGAACCTATGCTGTTCACCATGTATACTAAAAATTTGGAGGAAAGTAAATGACAACATTCAATGTCAAAACACTATATATCTACAAGTTCATAGGCCAATGCTTGCCCATCTACGCTTTTTACACAATCTTGTTCCTTGAGAGAGGGAAGTCGGTCACTGACGTTGCTGTGCTAATCGCACTTTGGAGCGTTTGTTCCATCGTCTTTGAAGCTCCGGCTGGAGTGTTAGCAGACAGATGGAACAGGAGAAATATGCTTGCGATCGCGGCGGTGTTACAGGGGCTGTGTTTCGTTATATGGTTTTTTTCCCACACCTTTCTCATGTTTGCCGCCGGGTTCGCTGTTTGGGCGCTTGCGGGTGCGTTTGTCTCCGGGACAGAAGAAGGGCTTATCTATGACAACCTGAAGAGTGACGGATGCGAAGAAACCTTCACCAAGGTATACGGAAGGGCCCAATTTTACGCAAATGTAGGTGCCATCGTTGGGATCGCCTCGGCAGGCATCATCGCTAGTTTCATCCCGATAGAAGTCATCGCGCTCATCTCCGCAGCAATCTGCTTCCTCAATGTAATATTCGCGTTGCAGATCAGAGAGAAAAACTTTTACTCAGAGCGAACAGGCGAGGGAACAATAGGCTTTTTGGGGACATTCAAAGAAGCAAGCGGTTTCATCAAAGGGAGCAGGCTTGCGCTGGTCTCTGTCTTATTTCTGGTGCTCTTTGCCAGTCTCGGTAGCTATCTGGACGAATTTGATGCCGTCATCATCGATGACTTTCAGCTCAGTCATATATGGGTTAGCGTCATTCTAACGGTAAGATTTGCCTTCGTTGCCTTGGGCGACATTCTCGCCCCAATGGTACAAAAAAAGATTGCTTCCATCAAACAGCTCTTTCTGCTAAACAGTCTGGCATGTGTCTTTCTAACGGGCTTTGCCCTCCTATGGAACCAGTTCGCCATCCTCATGTTTGGGCTGGCATTCATGTGTATGGCTGTGACAGAGATTTTGTTAGTAAATGCGCTGCAAAACGAGATCAAAGAGGAAGGCCGAGCAACCGTGATGTCCTTTTATAGCATCGGGCAAAACATAGCCATGATTTGTCTCAGCCTAGTCTACGCACTGTTAGCGGGGATATTTACCCTGCAACAAGTCTACCTCATCATCTCTATTTATGGCATTGCCGGCGGATTGGGGTTCTATCTCTTGTCCAAAGCAATCAAACTCAGAACGCAAGTATAGTTTTTGGATATAAGCAAGGCACAAAGAGCGTTTTCACCGATGTGAAAACGCTCTTTAGTAATGCTCTAGTAGTCTATCGTTAGGTGTTGTGCTTTACCCGGTCTTGCTCTTCCGCTCGTTTGGCGTTGTTGAAGCGATCCACAGTGCCCACCAAATAGCCTGTAATCCGGCGGATGCGGTCGAAGGGGACAGTGTCGGGGGATTCCTTACGGCCACAGCCGGGGCATTGGTCTTTGATGATGCCGGAGAAGCCGCAAACCGGGTCCCTGTCAACGGGGTGGTTGGTGGAGCCGTAGCCCACGCCGGACTGTTGCATGAAGCGGACGATTTTCTCGAAGGCTTCTAAGTTCTCACTGGGGTCACCGTCCATCTCGACATAGCTGATGTGGCCGGCGTTGGTGAGGGCGTGGTAAGGGGCCTCTAATTGAATCTTCTCATAAGCTGTGATGGGGAACTGTACCGGGATGTGGAACCCGTTGGTGTAGTATTCTTTGTCCGTAATGCCGGGCAACTCACCGAACAGACCCTTGTCGATTCTCACGAATCGTCCGGCTAATCCTTCCGCCGGGGTAGAGATGAGGGAGAAATTGAGCCCAAGTTGCCGGGATTTCTCGTCTAGCTTGGTGCGCATATGGCTGATAATTTCCAGCCCTAAGTGTTGCGCCCGGTCAGTTTCACCGTGGTGGCTGCCGATGAGGGCCGTGAGTGTCTCGGCCAAGCCAATGAAGCCCACAGAGAGGGTACCGTGTTTGAGGACTTCTCGAATCTCGTCATCCCATTTCAGATTTTCACTGTCGAGCCAGATGCCTTGTCCCATGAGGAAGGGGAAATTGAACACCTTTTTACTGGCTTGAATCTCAAACCGCTCTAACAGTTGGGCGATGACCAAGTCGATTTTATGGTCAAGATCCTCGAAAAACCGGGGGATATCCCCCTTGGCCCGGACGGCCAGACGAGGCAGGTTGATGGAGGTAAAGCTCAGGTTCCCACGACCGGGACAAATCTCTTGACTGGGGTCGTGAACATTAGAGATAACCCGGGTGCGACAGCCCATGTAGGCAATTTCCGTCTCCGGTCGGTCAGGGTCGTAGAACTTTAGGTTAAAGGGTGCATCTACAAAGGCGAAGTTGGGAAACAGGCGTTTGGCGCTAACCCGGCAGGCCAATTTGAACAGGTCGTAGTTGGGCTCACCCTCGTTTAAGTTGATGCCGTCTTTCACCCGGAACACTTGGATAGGGAAGATCGGCGTCTCGCCCCCACCGAGGCCCTGTTCTGTAGTGAGCATGACGTTTTTGATGACCATTCGTCCCTCGGGGGAGGTGTCTAGGCCATAGTTAATGGAGGAAAAAGGCGTTTGGGCACCGGCACGAGAGTGCATGGTATTGAGGTTGTGGATAAACGCCTCCATGGCTTGGAAGGTGGCCCGGTCGGTCTCTTTGGTAGCGTGATAGATGGCTACGGTTTGGGCTTTTTTAAGCCCTTCCTCATCGCCATAGCGATCAGTTAGCAAGAGAAGTTCTTCTTTTAAGTACGCCTCATACCCCTCTAAGGTGGGGACTAAGCCGGTGCTCTCTTGCACCTCGGCGATGATGGCACGAATATCCGTCTCCGGATCTTCCATCTCCCGCCAGAGCATCAAGGCTTTGGCCAGATTTTGGCGGTAGAGGCGCACAAAGGTTTTCGCCACCCCGTGGGCCATGCCGTAATCGAAGTTTACGATACTTTGCCCGCCGTGCTGGTCGTTTTGGTTGGATTGAATGGCGATACAGGCAAGGGCCGCATAAGAGTTGATGTCATTGGGTTCCCGCAGGGTGCCATGGCCTGTGGAAAAGCCGCCTTTGAACAACTTGGTAATGTCAATTTGACAACAAGTGGTGGTCAAGGTGAGAAAATCTAAGTCGTGGATATGTATTTCCCCGTCAGAGTGGGCTTTGGCGTGGGTCTGGTTTAACACATGGCTGTGATAAAACTGCTTGGCCCCCTCCGAGCCGAATTTGAGCATAGCGCCCATGGCGGTGTCGCCGTCAATGTTGGCGTTTTCCCGCTTGATATCGGAGTCTTTGGCGTTGGCGAAGGTGATTTCTTCGTACCGTTGCATTAAGCGGGTTTTCAGCTCCCGCTGGCGGCTACGCTCGGAACGGTAGAGAATATAGGCCTTGGCGGTGGTGATATAACCATTGTCCATCAAAACCCGTTCCACGATATCTTGTACATGTTCGACATCCGGCTGGGTCTCGCCCTCAACTTCTAGGATAGACACCACCTCTTCAGCGAGTGCCGCAGCGACGGCTGCGCTGTCGGGCCGATAGGTAGCGGAAAATGCCTCGCTAATCGCATGGGCAATCTTGCCCACATGGAAGGGGACACACCGTCCGTCTCGTTTTTTAATCATTGTTACAGTACATGTTTCGGTTGTACGCATTTCCTTATCCCCCTAGTATATTCATGCCAACCACAATATATTGTGGTTGGCGCCTCCTCGAGAGTAAATATATAGTACAACAGCGGACGCTTCCTGTCAAGCATAGATTGTATGATTTTGCCGTTTCGGAAGATTCACTAAATATTAACGAACTTTCGTTTACAGAATGACCCCGGATGTGGTACAATAAAAGTCGGCTGTAAATTTGATGAAAGATTTTGTAAAAGAAGGGTGGTGACGCAAACAAATGGTTCGGCACAAGTTAAAGTTGCACGCAAAGGGGTTGATCTTGGCCCCCCGCAAGCCCCATGTGATTTTCGTCACCCTGCTTTATATTGCCATTAGCATATTATTGTTGTTGATTGTGATGAACTTATCAGAACTGGGTGCGTTCCAAGTGGAGACCATTAGGCGGGTGAATAACGCAGCGGTAGAGGCATTCCAACTGGGCACATTCCCGCAGGTCGCTATTCCAGAGCTTCAGATTTCGGTATTGGGGCTATTCTTCTTTGTCATTCCGTGGATATTAACTTGGATGGTTGAGCTGGGCTATCTTTATTACATCCGGGGCATCGCCCGGGGAGAAGACGGGTTGGGATATCGGAGCCTGTTTGAAGGGTTTAACTATTTTCTAAAAGGTCTTTTCATCCGCTTGCTTTCTTATGCGGCGATTTCTTTGGGATTTGTCTTACTCATGGTGCCTGGATTTGTCCTGATTGCGGCGTTTTCACAGGCGAATCTGTTATTGTTAGACAACCCGGATAAAAACGTATTCTGGCACCTGAGAGAATCCACCCGGCTTATGCGAGGACATAAGTGGGAGTACTTGGTGTTGCGGCTCAGTTTTATCGGCTGGTTGCTACTGATGCGGATTCCATTCTTGCACTACGCTGTGCGGGTGTGGTATACACCGTATTCCACATTGACTTTTGTAAATTACTATCACGGCTTAATCGGCCAAGGGCCAAAAGACCCAGAAGATGGCTGGCAAAAGCCCAGTATGTTTTAGATTTTTGAGGAGCAGATATGATTACAGTTAATAACCTAGGCTTAGATTTCGGATCGCAGAAATTGTTTGATCGGGTAGACATTCAATTCACTGCGGGGAATTGCTACGGTATCATCGGCGCAAACGGAGCGGGAAAGTCCACCTTTCTCAAACTAATCAGCGGCGAGCTAGAGTCCACCAGCGGACATGTGAGCATCCAGCCGGATGTGCGGATGTCGGCGCTCAAGCAGGATCAAGAGCGGTTCAATGACTACTCCGTCTTAGAGACCGTCATGATGGGCAACGCCCCTCTGTATGCGTGCCAGCAAGAAAAAGACGCCATCTATCTCCAAGAGGACTTTTCCGACGAAGACGGCATCAAAGCCGCTGAATTAGAAGAAAAGTTCGCCGAGCTAGGCGGCTGGGAGGCGGAGAGTGAGATTGGCCAGATGTTAGTGGGTCTCGGCATTCCCATCCCCCTCCATGAAAAGCAGATGTCGGAACTCACCGGACGGCAGAAGGTGAAAGTGCTCTTGGCCAGTGCCCTGTTCGGGCGGCCGGATATTATCCTGTTGGACGAGCCGACGAACAACCTAGACATTGACTCGGTGGTCTGGTTAGAGGAGTTCTTGTTGGACTACGAAGGCACCGTACTGGTAGTGTCTCATGACCGATACTTCTTAAACACGGTCTGTACCCACATTGTGGATATTGACTTTGGGAAGATTAAACTCTATGTCGGTAACTACGACTTCTGGTATGAGTCCAGCCAGCTTATGCAAAAGCTGATGAAAGAACAAAACCGGAAAGCAGAAGATAAGATCAAAGATTTGCAAGAGTTTATCCGACGCTTCTCCGCCAACAAATCCAAAAGCCGACAGGCCACCAGCCGGAAAAAGCTGATTGAAAAGCTGACTGTGGAAGAAATGCCCGCCTCGTCCCGCCGTTACCCTTGGGTGGGCTTCAAAGGCGAGCGGGAGGTGGGGAAAGATATCCTCACCGTGTCAGAGGTGTCGCAAACCGTAGACGATGTGAAATTGTTAGATAATGTAGGCTTCATGCTGGGCAAGGGCGACAAAGTGGCCTTCATCGGCGATAACGAGCTGGCCATTACCACCATGTTCCAGATACTGGCGGAGCAACTAGAGCCGGACACCGGTGAGGTCAAGTGGGGTGTCACCACCAGCCGCACTTATTTCCCCAAAAATCACAGCGCCGATTTTGAAGAGGAATTAACCCTCATTGACTGGATGCGCCAGTTTTCAGAGGACAAGCGAGAGAGCTTTATCCGGCAATTCTTGGGCCGGATGCTGTTCTCCGGCGATGATGTATATAAGAAAGTCAGCGTCCTCTCCGGCGGAGAGAAAGTCCGGTGTCTGCTTAGTAAAATGATGTTGTCGGGTGCCAATGTGCTCCTATTTGACCAACCCACCAACCATCTGGACATGGAGAGTATTGCGGCCTTAAATAACGGGCTGGAAGCGTTTGAGGGCAATGTACTGTTTGCCACCCATGACCATCAGCTTATCCAGACCGTGGCAAACCGGATTATCGAGTTTTTGCCAGACGGCACCGTCCGTGACCGCCGCATGACCTATGACGAATATGTGGCTGACCGTCGTGCCGCGGTAAATCACCAGTAGGCGTATGCCTGCTCACCCCCAGAAGCGGTGAGCGCGTATCACATAGATGTATAAAAATCGAAGGAGGATATGATCAATGAAACAAGCCAGAAGAACCAAAATCGTCTGCACCATCGGGCCCGCCGTGTCGAATCCCGCCGCCCTCAAAGAGATGATGCAGCGGGGCATGAACTGTGCCCGACTCAACTTCTCCCACGGGGATCACGAAGAGCATTTGGGCCGTGTGACCATGCTCAAGGCCATCCGAGAAGAGCTGGGGCTACATGTGGCCTTAATGCTAGACACCAAAGGCCCAGAGATTCGCACCAAGGGTTTAGAAGCGGGTAAAGTTGACTTAGTGACCGGAGAGAGTTTTACCCTGTACTGTAACGAGTTCCCCGGCGACCAGACCGGCGTTAGCGTGACATATGAAAATCTGTCTCGTGAAGTGGTGCCGGGCACCCGCATCTTAATTGATGACGGCTTGATTGAACTCTTAGTCCGTGAAATCGCCGGAGAAAAAATCCACTGTGTCGTTGTCAATGGCGGCCAGTTGGGTAGCAAGAAGAGTATCAACCTGCCGGACGTGAGCATTAACTTGCCCGCTATCACCGAGCAAGACGAAGGGGATATCATCTTCGCCTGCAAAAACGACTTTGACTTCGTGGCCGCCTCTTTCGTACGGAAAGCCAGCGATGTGGAGGCCATTCGCCGGGTGCTCAAAGGCAACGGCGGTGAGGATATTAAAATTATCTCCAAGATTGAGAACCAAGAGGGTGTCAACAACGCCATTGAGATTATTGAAGCCTCTGACGGCATCATGGTGGCCCGTGGCGACTTAGGCGTAGAAATTCCCGCAGAAGAAGTACCCATTGTCCAAAAAATGCTGATTGCGGAGTGTGTACGCCGGGGCAAGCCGGTTATTACCGCCACCCAGATGTTAGACTCTATGATTAAAAACCCCCGCCCCACCCGCGCTGAGGTTAGTGACGTAGCAAACGCCGTATTTGACGGGACAAGCTGTGTCATGCTCTCCGGTGAGACCGCCAACGGCAAGTATCCGCTGGAAGCCCTGAGCACCATGGCGCGGATTGCAGAGCGGGCAGACCGGGAGCGGATTTGCTATATCGACAACGCTTCCATCTGTGACGGTGGACAGGTGGCACAAGACACAGTGTCCTACGCCACGTTTACCACGGCGAACAGCGTGGGTGCCAAAGCAATTATCACCGTTACATCCACCGGCATTACCACCCGGATGGCATCTCGTTTCCGGCCGGACTGCCCCATTGTGGCAGTGACCGCCAACCCGAAAGTGATGCGCCAGTTGGCCATCTCTTGGGGTGTGGTCGCCTGTCTGGGAGACACAGCAGACAGCACGGACAAGCTATTTGAAGAAGGCGTGGAGAAAGCCGTAGAGATGGGCATCGTCCAAGCCGGGGATCAAGTGGTTATTACTGCGGGATTACCTGTTGGTGAGGCGAAGACCACCAATGTACTCAAGGTGCATACCGTATAATCAGAATCAAATGTAAAGCGAAGGCCGGGCGGCTTGCGCCCGGCCTTTTTGCCCTTAGATATTCAACATCCCTCAACAATTTGCCCCATTTTTGCCCCACAATGATGGTGTGAAATAATTTGGGATGGCGGGGCAGAGGTTGTGCTTGCAAATTGCTTGGCTTTCTGTTATAATGATGCGAGTCAAGGGAAATTCCTTGAGAAAACAGGGGTTGTGAAATCCCCAACCAATAAGCGGGCGTAGTTCAATGGTAGAATTCCAGCCTTCCAAGCTGGCCACGCGGGTTCGATCCCCGCCGCCCGCTCCATGTCAAAAAGCCGTCGATTTTTATCGACGGCTTTTTCTATGTCTTGTATTGTAAAGAGTTTGAGAGTGGTAGTTCCCATAGTTCCATTCGAAAGCGAGGTATAATCACGCAAACACCCCTTATATTTAGGGCCGCTACTCCCGGCTTAACCTTTTCGTGCTAAGCCTTCGGCCCGGTGTATTGGCTAGCACGGTGCCCAGATAAAAAATACAAGCAAGACAGAAAAGCCCGTAGCCGATCAATCGACCGGCTACGGGCTTTTTTTGTTTTAGAACTATTGATCTACGATATGAAGCTCTTGCTTTAATGCCGCTTGCAGAACCGCTGATACATTCAGACCGGCTTTTTCCGCCTCGGCATTCAGCCATGATGGAATGCTCACATTGCGGCGAACAGAGCGCCGCTCATGGGCTCGGCGATACGCTGTGAAGTCAATATCAACTAGGGAAATAAATTCATTCGGCGCACAGACAAGAGTATGCACATCGGTGGGGGCTGGTAATGGCTTTTCGTCATCTTCTAAGTCAATCCCCATTATACCCATGGCATCTCGGGCCTCTTCGATTGCCTCGGCTAAAGAATCGCCATGCGTATCAAGTGGGAAGTCTGGAACATGGACGGCGTAGCCATCGTCTAGTTTTACAAATACTACGGGATAAGCTGTTTTCATGATAGATACCTCCAATTCATCATCGTTAATCGTTGTCTAAAAAATATATTTTCAAAGTTTGGGCAGGGGGCTTATTTCAGCCCCCGCCGCTTGATAATTGCCTTTGCTACTGGTTCTTTGATTTCTCGTTGCCTTGATATGGCCTCAATGTCTTTGCCATTCGTGTAGATGTCGTGACTTCCGCCGTCTCGTTTGTGCCACCAGCCATTTTGCTCTAGTAGCTTCATATTGTGTCCTCCTTATGATTCTATTATACACACTAAATACACACTTATCAATAGAATTTGCAAAAGTTTTTTGTTGTAAATGGATTTTGTCCAATATTTTTGACTTGCACCTTGACTTGCATTTTTGTATTTTTTTGCCTATCTTTGCCCGTTTTTGCCTGTGTGACCATGAAATAAAAAATCACTGCAACCCTTGAGATTGCAGTGATTTCAATTGGTACGCCCGGAGAGATTCGAACTCCCGACCTACTGGTTCGTAGCCAGGCACTCTATCCAGCTGAGCTACGGGCGCACATAACGCTCGACTATCATAGCACGGCTTTGCAAAAAATGCAAGCCTTTTTTACACCTTTTCTGTTTGACCTCGGGGCGCACGGTTGGAGAGGACGAGTCCTACCAGCGTCAGGGCGATCCCTGCGGCACTGGTCCAAGTGACGCGCTCGCCCAAAAACAGCACAGAAGCCGCAACGGTGACCAACGGTACCAAGTAGATATACGCACTGGTTTTCACCGGCCCCAACTGCTTTAAAGAGAAATTCCACAGCAAAAAACAACTGGCAGAGGCACCCAGACCCAAAAACAACATGGCCCCCAGATTGGTCGGGATCAGAAACCGTTCCAGCCCCAGTCCGGTTTGAAGCTCCATCGCAATAAGCACAGGAAGCAAAAATACCAGCCCATAGAGAAATATCCGCCGGGTGGTTTGGATGATGTGATGGCCGAGGCCGCTGATTTTTTTCGTGAAAATACAATAGACCGCCCAACAAAGGGCCGCCGAGACCGCCAACAGGTCACCAATGGGATGCAGTTCTAGTTGGCTGCCCGCAAAACTAATGAGCCCAATGCCGCAAATGGCCAGAAGAAATCCCGCAAAAAACGACCGTGTAGGCCGCCCCCCACCCAAAAATCGCCAAGTGAGCAACCCCGTGAACACCGGCGAAACCGCCACAATCACTCCCACATTAGAGGCGGAGGTGTTCAATAGCGCAAAATCTTGGGCGAGAAAATACAGCGTTACACCGGCAAGCCCGGCCCCGGCAAACAACAGTTCTTCCCGGCGCGTGGTTTTTCTCATCCGCTTGGGGTAGACGAGGTATAGGGCCAATGTGGCTAGGCCAAAGCGGAAAAATAATACTTCAAAGGGGCTAAAATGCTGCAACAAATGCACCACCGCAACAAAGGTCACGCCCCAAGTGCATACGCAGACGGCCGCCGCTATGTGGCCTTGTAGTTGTCGTTTCTCCAATGAATTTCCCGCCTTTCCTAGCCGACAGTATACCACGATTTCCTTTGCTTTGCAAAAGAAATCGTGGTATACTGCATGTATGAGGAGGTGTTCGCTATGATAAAAGAAATCCGAACCAGAACAAGCACCCGGAAATACACCGACAAGCCGGTTGCCAATGAGCTGGTCTTAGTGCTCATCGAAAGCGCCCGTTTGGCACCCTCCGGCAGTAATACACAGCCTTGGAATTTCATTATCGTCACTTCTGAAGAGACCAAGGCGCAAATTGCCAAAGCGAACAACAACCAACAGTGGATGACAAGTGCGCCTGTATTCATCGTCTGCGTTGCCGACATTCGGTGCCGGATAAAAGACGATACGGAGATAATAGTAGACGAGCACAGCAGCCTGCCGGCACTCAAGCAAATTATTCGAGATTCGGCCATCGCCATGGAGCATATTCTGTTAGAGGCCGAACATCTGGGCCTGTCCAGTTGTTGGACGGCGTGGTTTACCCAAGACGACATCCGCCCCATCCTCGGGGTGCCAAAAGACAAATATGTTGTGGGCATACTCACCATCGGTTACGCAGACAAGCCCGGAAAATCCGCACCCAGACGGCCTTTAGACAGCATGATCCAATACGAAAAATGGTAGGAGGGCACCGCCATGAACTTCATCTTCGACATCGGCAACGTACTGCTCCACTTCAAGCCTGTCCCTTTTTTAAAGTCGCTGTTTGGCGAGCAAGCTGTAATCGACACCATGTACCAAACCATTTTTTGTAGCCCGGAGTGGGAGCGGCTAGACCAAGGCTTTCTGACCCATCGGGAGGCGGTGGACATCTTTTGTACGAGAGAGCCAAGCTTCCAGCCAGAAATCCGGCAAACCATGGAGCGCTTGCCTGACATGTTGACCCCCATCGCAGACACGGTGGCGTTATTGCCCAACATCAAAGAAGCGGGGCATCGGCTATATTACTTGTCCAACTTCCACAGCGATTTGCAGGACTATGTGCTGGGGCAATACCCCTTTTTCAACCTCTTTGACGGTGGGGTGTTTTCTTGCGATGTGAAGCGAATTAAGCCGGATCCGGAAATCTACCGCAATTTACTGGATGCGTATCAACTCGCCCCCGAAGATTGCGTGTTTGTTGACGATATGGAACAAAACGTAACCGCCGCCGCTGCGTTGGGGATGCACGGTGTCCTGTTCACCAGCGCAGATTGTGTTAAGGCGTTTCTCGACAATCTATAAGGGGGGGGCGATGTAGATGAACGAGACAGTCTATACATACGATGCAGTTATCCAAGCCAGCGATATCGGCAAAGGCGGTGCTTATGTGCCCTTTCCCTACGACATCCGACAAGCGTTTGGCCGGGGGCGGGTCAAAGTGCATGTCACGTTTGACGGCGAGCCTTATGATGGCAGCGTGGTCAATATGGGCGTTACGAACCCGGACGGGTCGGTGTGCTATATCATCGGCATATTAAAAAAAATCCGCAATAAAATCGGCAAGCAACCCGGCGATACGGTTCACGTAACCGTCCGGGAACGTATATAAAAGAGGAGGACGACCCCATGATGAAAGCACAACACAAATGGACCCCGGAACTGGCCGAGATCGAATTTACCTTTACCGACTGGGGCAGTTTTGGCAAAGTGTTCTGGCGGCACAGGAAAGAGCTACTGCTCAAAGCGGGAGCACGTCTCACCCTAGAGCCGCAGTTGAACAAAGACGGGTCGCTCAACTACTCCGCCAAGTTCGCCAAAGCTCTCCGGGCTGAGTATCAGGACAAGATTGTGGACGGGGTGACGACGGAGGATATTGTCTTCCCCTCCCCCAATGAACTGGGCATTTTCCTACGGTTCGGCGGGGAGAATACTTGGTTGAGTTTGAAGGATGGGGATGGTAAGACGCTACATGAGTGGAGTGTGGTGGGGTAGGCTTTGTGCCATTCGTGTGATAGAATGTTTTTGTTCGTTGCTCATCATTTCGGTGGGCTGTGAATAGTTTTTATAGTTTGAGGAGCCTTATACATGAAGAACAAAAATATTCCAAATATCATTTTCATAATTTCCATGCTGATATATACAGGAATGGCCATAGAAGTTATTGTTGTGCGCAACTTTCTTGCTTTAGGCATTGCGGCAGGTCTTGCCGTAGCAGCACTTTACACTCTGTCAATAGCTTGTTTGATTGTTGCTGCCCACATAAAGAAAAAATTGTGAGCAACGCTTTGTAGAATAGTGGTTATCGGCTGGCTCGCATTTGTGTTTATTACCTCATTTTCCTCGGCAAATGAAGATGCGACTATAATGGCGATTATATTGACCATTGTTGCAGTCTCAGCTATGGTGTCTGGTGTTCTTCGTCGCAATGTACAAAACAGAGACAGCTGACGTTGTTGACACGCCAAATAAGCACTTCCGACTCCAAAGAGTAAAATGCCCTTATTGCGTAGGTAGCTGGCTTTTGAACAGCAAATAATATGCGCTTCCCTATATCACTCCCCACGCCGTCGCCTCACCCAAAACACAAGTGCCACCAAAAACACTGTCACGGCTACCGCAAGTAACCCTATTGCCAGTAGCACTGACCACGACACAAAAATTGTTACTGCCATCCAAACACACCCCCATTTAAAGTTAGAGGCTGGCGCAGAAACGCCAGCCTCTTTTCTTTATTCTTCTACTCTTTATGTTCCAAATACTGTACCACCAGCTCCCGCAACAGCTCGTCCCGGTCGATTCTGGCGATCAGGGTGCGGGCGTTGTTGTGGTTGGTGATATAGGTGGGATCCTCTGATAAGATGTACCCCACGATTTGGTTGATGGGGTTATAGCCTTTTTGGATTAAGGAGTTATAGACAGAGCCCATAATTTCCCGAATCTCTTGGTCGCGGCCCACCACTTGGAACTTTTGGGTATACTCTGACATCATGTTGCCACCTCGTTTCAATCTCTCCCGCTACTGGGTAGTATACCCATAATAGCAAACTTTTGTCATGCTGTAAAGGGCTATCGGATGACAGCACCCAGCTTTGTCTCTAACGCCGTCAAAATCTTTGTGGTGGCACTGTCGGCATCCTCGTCGGTCAGGGTACGATCCTCTGCCCGGTAAGAGAGTGCGAAGGCCACGCTTTTCTTCCCTTCCGGGATGGGGTTGCCGGTGTAGATGTCAAACAGACTGCTTGCCACCAGTCGTTTGCCACCGGCGACGTTGATGACCTCTTGAAGTTGAGCCACTGTCACCGCCTCGTCACAGACCACCGCAATATCACGGGCCATGGCGGGGTATTTGGGTAGGGGTTTGTAGGTCTGCTCCGGGCCCATAACGGCGAACAGGGTCTCTACATCCAACTCGGCGGCGTAGACCTCGCCCTCAAAGTCGTAGTTTTTTGCGGTCAGGGGATGGACTTGGCCCAAGCGGCCCAGTACGTGTTCTCCCGCTCTGATTTCCGCACACCGACCTGGGTGGTAAATGGGGTCGTTACCCTCGGCAGTCCAAGTGACATTCGAGATGCGAAGGTTAGCAAGTAACGCTTCCACGGCGCCTTTGAGTGTAAAGAAATCGACACCATCACCGTAAGCACCCAAGGTAAGGTGCAGCCGCTCGTCACAGAGGGTCTGGCTCTCACTATTGGGCAGATACACCCGCCCCAGCTCATAAAGCCGGGCGGATTCGTTGCGGTAGCTGTGGTTTCTGGCTAGGGTCTCTAGCATGGCGGGGACGGCGATGGTTCGCATCCGACTGGTGTCCTCGCCTAAAGGGTTGAGAATCGTCAGCATCTCCCGTTCCGGTGCGTCCGCAGGTAACCGTACTTTATCCAAGGCCACTTGCCCGGTGAAGGTATAGGTCAAAATCTCGTGATAACCCAAACTGCGGAGCATGACTCCCACTTGCCGTTCCAGTTTCTGCCGGGGCGTAAACCCGCCTTGGACGGCGGCGCCACGGAACATGGTGGCGGGAATCACGTTGTAGCCGTAGAATCGAGCCACCTCTTCCGCTAAGTCCGCCCACTGGCTCACGTCCAGCCGCCATGAGGGCACGGTAACAAGATTGTCCGCGTCTACGGTGAACCCGACTTTTTCTAGAATGTTTGCCATGTCAACTGCGGCAATGTCGGTGCCTAACAGGGCGTTGATTTTCTCCGCTTCTAAGGGCAGTGTCACCGGAGCACGGTCAGCGGCGATGACATCTACTACGCCGTCTACCACGTCGCCTGCGCCCACTAGCTCCACCAGCTCACAAGCCCGCTGGACGGCGGGTAGCGTGTTCATGGGGTCAAGGCCCTTTTCAAACCGACCGGAAGCATCCGTCCGCATCCCCAGACGGGCCGCTGTTTTACGAATACTCACGCCGTTAAAATTCGCCGACTCAAACACTACCGTGCGGGTGGTCTCTGTTATCTCACTGCTGGCCCCGCCCATGACACCGGCGATGCCGACGGCCTTTTGCTCGTCTGCGATGACTAAGGCATCCTCTAAGGCCCGCTCTTTGCCGTCTAGGGTCATGATGGTCTCTCCCGGTGCGGCACGGCGGACGTTGATTTTACCGCCCTCTACACAGGCATGGTCAAAGGCGTGCATGGGCTGGCCGTATTCTAGCATGACGTAGTTTGTAATATCCACAATATTATTGATAGGCCGCACGCCGCTGGCCCGGAGCCGCTGGCGCATCCACACAGGGGATGGCCCGATTTTCACGTTTTGTACCACTCTTGCGGTAAACCGGGGGCAGAGGTCAGCGTCCCAAATTTCTACGTCTAACAACTCTAAAACATCCCCACCAGAGCCTTTGACTTCCGGTGTTTTTACTGTGAAAGGCACGTCGAAACTGGCCGCCGACTCTCGCGCCAGACCGATGACAGAGAGACAGTCTGGGCGGTTGCTGGTAATCTCGAACTCTACCACCTTGTCGTCAAAACCCAAGATAGGCCGGATGTCGTCGCCCAGTTGATATCCCTCGATTTCCTCCGGGGTGAAGGTCAGAATCCCGTCCTCTACCGAAAAGGGGTAGTCGTTTTGTTCTAATAACAGTTCGTCCGGTGAACAGAGCATTCCGTTGGACTCAATGCCCCGCAGTTTACCCTTTTTAATCTCTTTCCCGCAGGGTAGCAGAGACTTATGCAGTGCCACGAGGCAAATGTCGCCTTGCTTTAAGTTGTCCGCCCCAGTGACGATGATAATCGGCTCATCTTGGCCGATATCCACATGGCAGACCCATAGGGAATCTGCGTCCGGGTGGCGGCCAATCTCTACAATTTGGCCCAGTACCACATTTTGGGTAGTGGCTCCTAAATCATCCGTGCCCTCCACTTTTGAGCCGGTGATGGTTAGCCGGTCTGCATATTCTTTGTCGCCGGCTTTGATGTCTGTAAAGTCCGCCAACCATTTTCTGGATAGTTTCATTTCTTGTACCCCTCCTAGAATTGCGTGAGGAACCGCAGATCGTTCTCGAAAATCAGCCGTAGGTCGCTGATGTTATACCGCATCATGGTCATCCGCTCTAACCCGCACCCGAAAGCAAAGCCGGAATATTCCTCCGGGTCAATGCCGCAGTTTCGCAGTACGTTGGGATGCACCATCCCGGCGCCGAGGAGTTCAATCCAACCCTCGCCTTTGCACATGGGACAGCCCTGTCCCCGGCACTTAAAGCATTGACAGTCCACCTCGCAAGACGGCTCTGTAAACGGAAAGTGATGGGGCCGGAATCGGGTGGCGGTGCCTTTGCCGTAGAGTTGTTCGACTAGGGTGTTCAACGTCCCCTTCAAGTCCGCCATGGTGACGCCTTTGTCCACCACTAACCCCTCAATTTGGTGAAACATGGGAGAGTGGGTGGCATCCACCTCGTCTTTGCGGTACACCCGACCCGGTGCGACCACTCGGATGGGTGGTTTCGTGCTCTCCATCACCCGCACTTGCACAGGGGATGTGTGGGTGCGGAGGACATGCTTGTCCTCTTTGTCAAAATAAAAAGTGTCACCCCAGTCACGAGAGGGGTGCCCCTCCGGGGTGCCCAGCTTATCGAACACGTTGGCGGCAAGCTCCACCTCCGGCCCTTCGGCAACGGCGAAGCCCATGCTGATGAAAATGTCTAACACCTCGTCTAAGGTTTTCATCATCACATGCTGGTGGCCCACGACGTTTGCTGTGCCGGGGATGGTCACATCCAGCGTTTCAGCGGTTAGTTGTACCTGTAGCGCCGCCGCTTCCAGTGTCTCCCGCCGGGTGGTGAGGGCGGTTTCTATCTCTGCCCGGAGGGTGTTGGCCAATTGGCCTACAGCGGCCCGCTCTTCGTGGGATAGGGTGCCGATTTGTTTTAAAATGGTGGTCATTTCGCCTTTTTTACCAGAAAATCGGACACGCAGGGCTTCTAAACTCGCTAAATCTGGGGCCACTGCGATGGCGGCTAGGGCCTCTTGGCCTAGTGCCGTTAATTGGTCGTTTATCATGCCGAACACTCCTTTATCTTGACATGCCTTTGTATCGCTGATACATTATACTGGAGAAACGTATATTTTGCAAGGCGTTTTGTGTCATTCGGCTCCTTTTTGAAAGGAGCTGTCAGTGTAGCTGGCTGAGGGTTGCGCTTGCCCTTTGCCTTTCGTGGGGGACGGTGTCCTTGGTGTCCCGGTTCTTGCCCTTTTCTTTCGGCGTTTCGCCGAGGATTTCTTGGCAGGAACCGCCAACTGGTATTGTCCTGCCGGACGGGCCTTCTTTGCGGTTTCGCAAAGAAGCAAAGGAAACACAGGGGCTGCGCCCCTATGTACCCGCAAAGGTCAAGGGCAGAGTGACGACGGTTTCGCATCTTATACCCCGCACTGGTGTCGATACTCTCTAGCCGGATGTCATAGTACTCTAAGCTCCAATGGTCAAGGGCGGTGGTGTCGCCAGTGGGATGTTCTATTGAAATGCGCTCATGAACTCTATATAGGGTCAAGAGACCTGTCCGACCCGCTTCCTATAAATGACGGGAAGCGCAGATTGATGGGGTATGGTGGTTTTTCTGTAGGTGTGGTAGAATTGTAGGAGTGCATGAAGGAGAGGGCGCGACTGTGATGGTGGTTAGAGTTTACGATAGTCAATCGGGTGTTTATTTTAGGTCAGAAGTTTATGCAATTATAAATTCGGGTTGGTATGAAAAACGATTAGTCGTCGTTCCATCCGACAGTGGCAGTTACTTCCAATTTTTTGATTACCTTGATAAAAGCAACCCCCAAGAACCAAAAGTCCTTATAAACGCAATTTCATCTGACGGCTTTCATGATGGCTTTGAATGGTTATATCGAAACAATGAAAATGTTGATGAGCAACTTAGTGATTTTACAAAAGTATTAGACAAAAGCATTCGATTCTTTGAATATAGAGGCTATTCATGGATTTATGATAACAAGTCTTTACTGAGTGAACTTCTAAAAGGCGGCATGGTATCAACGGCGAATTATGAAAATCGAATGATAAATTCTAATGCCTACAAAATAGATGGTTGGCATTACATCGAAACGCAGCAAGACATTGATTCCATATTTGAGTAAACCAGCGGATTCCACGACAGCGTACTAAAAGGGATGAATTATATAAGCGGTGCCTATGTTGACGATAAAAACCGTATTCACTGCACAGACGAAGTGAGACAAGTAACCATGCGATTTGATAGTCAATGGTGCCGTCCTATAGAAATGGTTTTTGAAGCGGTAGTAGCATTGAACTTGCGGCCTTTCCAAGATAATCAATCATCGTGGCTTTATGATGCATCACTTTTTGTGCAAAATGAAACAGTTTTTTTCTTTGATTCGCATATTGATGCTATAGACCGAACCTATGACGGAACATGGATAGAATCATATGGGCTACGATGGCGGTTTTGCAATTGATTTCCCCCCTAAGCAATCACACCACCAACCCAAACAGGAGACACCCACCATGACCCACCAAACCATCCCCAACACCATATCCCTCCCCACCCGCTCCCGAGACATGCACAAGGGCGGTGCAGGGAAGCTCCTACTCATCGGTGGCGCCGTAGGCTACACCGGTGCGCCGGTTTTGGCGGCGAAGGCGGCGCTTCGCACTGGGGCGGGGATGGTGTCTGTTGGTGTCCCGACGGATATTTATCCCATTGTCGCTGGGCATTTGTTAGAGGCCATGCCCTTCCCTCTGTCTTGTACAGACGGCAAGCTGAACCAAGCGGCCCTGCCTCTTATTTTAGAACGTCTGACAAATGCAGATGTTCTGCTTCTCGGCCCCGGTCTTGGGCAGAGTGAAGAATTGGACACGCTGGTCTTGGCCCTCATTCGTCAAGCCAAAATCCCAATGGTTCTTGATGCCGACGGTCTAAACGCCCTGTCCCGGCATATACATGTATTGGACGAGGCACAGGCCCCCATTATCCTCACCCCCCACTTGGTGGAGTTTACCCGCCTCGGCGGGGACTTGGCCACAGGCGACCATGTAGAGGCCGCCCGGGGCTTTGCGACCCGGCATAGTTGCACGCTGGTGCTCAAAGGGCCGGGGACGGTGAGTGCGTTTTCTGATGGCAGTGCCTACGTCAACCAAACGGGGAATCCGGGTATGGCTGTCGGCGGCAGTGGTGATGTGCTGGCCGGTATGATTGCGGCCCTCATCGGACAGGGGCTTGGGCTGGAACAAGCGGTGACCACCGCAGTCTGGGCCCATGGTCGTGCAGGTGACCTAGCCGCCAATCGGTTGGGTGAGTATAGCCTGTTGCCGTCTGACCTGATTGACACCTTGCCGGAGGTTCTCGTATCTATAACGAGGTGATATTGTGCGCCGTCTAGTCATACTGATTCTATTTGTCCTACTGCTTTTGACCCTCACCGCCTGTTCCAGAGAGCCAGACCCCATGGAGCGCGCCCTAGAGATTCGAGAACGATTCCAAACTACCACCCAGCGGTTCGCCGCCCACATCACCGCCGACTACGGTGACCGGGTACACCCCTTCACCCTCCGCTTTGACACTGAGGCTCTGACCCTAGAAGTCTTAGCCCCCGAGGCCATTGCAGGCATCGTCGTCGAAGTGTCCGGGAATGGCACCACCCTCCATTTTGACGGTGCTGTGCTGGACACAGGCCCTTTGACCGAGGACGGTCTCAGTCCCATCGCCGCCCTGCCCTTCATGGTACACCAGTGGATGGAGGGGCATATTATACGTGCCCATTACGAGACCTTCCATGATATCCGAAGCCTTGTTATGACCACCACCATTTCAGACACCGTGCAGCACATGACGTGGTTTAACGCCGAAACCGGTGCACCCCTGCAAGCCGAACTGCAAGAAAACGGACGCATCGTCATCACCGCCCACTTTGAGGGCGGCCCTCTGTTTTAACTCCTACCCCTACATCAGATAAAAGGACGGACACCATCATGCACCAAACCGACCGCACATGGGCCGAGATTCACCTAGACCGTCTCGCCCACAATTACAACGAACTCCGCCGCCGCACCGCCCCGGACTGTAAATTTCTCGCCCCGGTGAAGGCGAACGGGTACGGACACGGTGCCTTAGCCGTGTCTCGGCGCCTGCAAGACTTAGGCTGTGATTATCTGGCTGTCGCCGCCTTGCCGGAAGCCTTGGAGCTACGGGCAGCGGGCATCACCCTGTCCATTCTCATCTTTGGCTATACCGACCCCAAGGATGCATCCATTTTGGTCGAACACCATCTGACACAAGCAATTTTCAGCTTGGAACAGGCAAGTGCGCTCTCCCATGCCCTTGCCGGTACAGGCCGGACACTCGCTGTCCACCTAGAACTGGATACCGGCATGGGCCGTTTGGGGTTCCCTGCATACGTTGACCCGCCAGAAGATGCCCGTACTGCCGTGGCCCTTCCTCATTTAGACATCCAAGGCATTTTCACCCATTTCTCTGTTGCCGACATGGAAGAAGGGGCCGATTATACAAATGAGCAACTGGAATATTTTTCCCGCGCAGTCCATTGGTTAGAGGTGGAAATTGGCACACAATTCCCCCTTCGACATGCGACAAATAGCGGCGGGGCGTTGCGTCTGCCGGATTCGCATCTGAATATGATTCGCCCTGGCATTGCCCTTTATGGTCTGCCGCCGTTTGCGGCGAATTTACGGCCCGTTATGGAGCTCAAAACCCGCATCATCCAAGTCCGGCCCTTTGCAGATGGGGAATTAATTAGCTATGGCAGAACCTACCAAACCCGCACCGGTCAAACCATCGCTGTGGTTCCTATCGGTTACGCTGACGGACTGCACCGTGCGCTTTCCGGCAAGATGGACATGCTGCTCCATGGGCATCGCACTCCCCAAGTGGGGAGGATTTGTATGGACCTCTCCATGCTTGACGTGACAGGGGTGCCGGAAAAAATTTCCATTGGTGACATGGTTACAGTTTTTGGCACGGATGGTGAAAAAACCATCTCTGTGGCAGAGCAAGCCGCACTTGCAGGCACAATTTCCTATGAGCTACTTTGCGCCGTTTCCCAGCGGGTGCCTCGCATGTATCTCAACGGCGGCTAATATGGAATATACTAAATCAGGAGGTGGAAATCACCTCCTGATTTTTTCGAGCCAAACAAAGGTATAATTTGTTGCCCTCTATGGAAGAATGACAGTACCGGTTACATAAAAGTTCCTCTACACCGTAACCGGGCAAAATACTTTCATCGGAGCGTGAGCCTAGTGAGTAACGGTGTACGTCGAGGGGACATCTATTATGCCGACCTGAGCCCCGTGGTGGGTAGTGAACAGGGCGGTATGCGGCCGGTTCTCATCGTGCAAAACGACACGGGGAACAAACACAGCCCCACAGTCATTGCGGCAGCCATCACCAGTCAGACAGGCAAAGCACGGCTGCCCACGCATATTGAGCTAGAGGCAAAAAGCTACGGCCTGACCCGTGACTCTGTGGTGCTGCTGGAGCAAATTCGCACCATTGATAAACGGCGGCTCAAAGAGCGGATGGGAAAGTTAGACATCTCGCTGATGACCCGGGTCAACAACGCCATCGCCGTCAGTTTCGGCCTAGAACCGGATGAACCCTAACAATCCCTCGGAGCCATGTGTTCCGGGGGATACATATTTTCACCCCTTAGCGCATACAAATCATGTGTATAGAGGGAGGAAATCGCAATGAATCAAGAATTACACGGCACATACGCCATCGAACATAATCACACCAAAGTAGGGCAGCTCACCGTGTCCGCCGCAGGCATTCGCACCCATTTTCAGGCTGAATGTGTCGTAGTGACAGGAGAGGTGCTACGCCTTGCCTTATTGGTGGGAGAGCAATATATCCCTCTCGGGGTCATGCGGCCTGAAGGAGATAAGTTCCTGTTTGGCAAACGCTATAGCCGCCTTGAACTCCAGACAAAAGGCATCGCTGCCATCCACGGTGTCCGCCTCATGGCTGTCGGACAACATGCGCCGCCCCCGGAACCCATGGAACCCACCGCAGGGGACGCCGCCCCCGAAGTCCCGTCTCCTGTCTTAGATCCCGCCATAGAAACCCACGCCCCAGAACCCGCCCCGGTACCGGAGCCTATCCCAGAACCCATCCTGATCCCAGAGCCAGAATTAGAACCCAAAGCCGAACCCGTCATGGAAACCCCGGTGCTTACACCGCTGCCCGCCGTTCCGGTCTCAGCCCCAACACCGGAGGCAGAGCCGCCTGAAGGCAGTCCCGTTTTTACTCATGAGGCCCGCTTTACAGCATCACTCCCGGTGGCAGACCGGGACTTAGATGATATAGACCCCTATCCCGCCACTCGACCTGTCGTTGCCCCTGCCCCGGACTGGAGCCCATGCCCGAACCCTGCCGCCCTGTTCACCGACCCCAATTTAATCGCCGCGGGACGCCGCCTAAAAGAAGCCAGAACCCGCCCCATGGGTGCGCACACCGAGCTGGCGGTTCCCTTTGACACCGGGAAGCCCTTCCCACTCATGCCCATCTTCTGTCTTGGGCAAGTCACCGACATCAACGGTCAGGCGCATCTTGTCTTTCAGGTCAAGGATGGGAATATTGTGTAGTGCCTACATCAAAAGCTATCGCATCCTGATTGTGACGATGGGAACGTAAATTGCGGCAGTATGAGAAAACAGGGCTAGTGGATTGAATAAAAAAGAAAGTTGCCCTAGGTTTCTACCTAGGGCGATTTGTGTGTGTACGCATCTCGATTGGAGATATCCTGTAGCTGCTGTTCTTTCCGCATGTTTAATTCTTGTTCAGGAAGAGACACAATCATACATTCTTGACACATGCCAAGTTCGTCTAGTTGCACTTCTTCAATCAAGCAAGTGTTGTCTCTGTTGTAAATACAATAATTCAGACGACATTTCATATTTTTACCATCCTTGCGCCAATTTGAGTATTTGAATTACTCAATTGTAACATGTTATTGGTACAAAATCAATATGAGTAATTCAATTGCTCAAATTGATGGTTGGTGGTGGCGAAATGTTCAAACATAAAGCCAAAGATGGCACCCGAAATCTTTGCGGGAAAAAAGTGACTGCACTGAGAATGGCAATGTCTCCTAAGGTTTCTCAAAGGATGTTGGCAGAGATGGTGCAGCTCCATGGCGTGGACATCGACAAAACGGCAGTGCGGAGAATTGAGAATGGGGAACGGTATGTAACTGATATTGAACTGAGGATATTGTGCAAAATTTTTGAGGTTTCTGCGGATTTTCTTTTGAGCGAGTGAAGAGAAAGAGGTCGTTTAAAAGCATACACCCGATGCAGTGCCCCTTATCACGAAAAAGGGAGACAATCAGGCGGAGGATTTGCAGAATAAATGAGGATGAGCAGTGAAAAAGAGTGGGAGATATACCTAATTTTTGTTTGTGAAACGGAGCCGCCTATGGTATACTATATCAGCAGGTTGGCTCCGTTTCTGATTTAGAAAAAGAGCAAAACGTGAACACACGAATGAAAACAATTTATGGCGAAAATGGGTTATACGGATAAGCTTGGGATTCCTTGTGTGCTGTTCAATTAGCATATACTTATTGGAAATGGAAATCTGACTTAAAAAACGAATAAAGGTCGAAGGACGTGGGACGCCAGGGGCGGCGTCTCCCTACAAGAGCAAAAAGGAGCATACCACATGACTGACCTCTGGCAAATAGAGCGAGAACTCAAACACAAATACCCCACTATTTGCGGCGTAGACGAGGCCGGGCGTGGGCCCTTGGCTGGGCCGGTGGTGGCGGCGGCTGTTGTGTTGCCGGAGGGGGTGGAGTTGTCGGGGTTAGACGACTCTAAAAAACTCACCGAACCCCAGCGGGATGCGCTGTCTGCAGAAATTTGCACCAAAGCCATATCCTACGGCATCGGCCTCGCTACGGAGGAAGAGATTGACGAGATCAATATCCTAAACGCCACCTATCAGGCTATGAATCGGGCCATAGAAGGGTTAGCAGTTTTGCCTGACTTCTGCTTGATTGATGGAAATCGGGCAGATGGATTAAATTATGCAAACCAATGTATTGTCAAGGGTGACAGCAAATGTGCCTCCATTGCCGCGGCGTCCATTTTGGCGAAGGTGTATCGAGACAGGCTGATGCAAGCACTCCATGCCGACTATCCCCAATACGGATTTGATCGGCATAAGGGCTATCCCACGAAAGCGCATTATATGGCCTTGGATGAACATGGCCCGTCGGCAGTACATCGAAACAGTTTTCTGAAAAAGTGGGAGGCTGGGCGATGAAACAGAAACTAATCGGCGCTTGGGGCGAGGCCACGGCGGCAGAGTATTTACAAAACCGCAGATACACGGTAATTTCCATGGGTTATCGGTGCCGTTTTGGGGAGATTGACATCATTGCAACCAACAAAAAATACATTGCCTTTGTAGAGGTCAAAACCAGAAAGGACAGCGGGTTTGCCGAGGCCCGAGAGTTTGTGAACCATCACAAAATGGGGCGGTTGCGCCAGACTGCCGAGATGTGGCTGTCCGAGCACGAAACCACGCTACAACCCCGATTTGATGTCATCGAAATTTACGCCCCCCAAGGGGCGGACACCAACAGCCCAGAAATCAGGCACTTGGAGGACGCATTTCAGTGAAATTCCCATTATTTGATGCCCATTGTGACACCTTGTCGGCGATGTACGCCTTTGAACAGCCCTTGTTACGCAACAATTTGCATGTGGATTTAGAGAGAGGCCGGAAATATGCGCCGCAAGCCCAGTTTTTTGCCATTTTCGGCGAGCTTGGTGCCGACCTGAACCCGGCAACAGAAGGATTTCCCCACTGGGAGCGCGGGGGCCAATGTTTTGCGGCCCAGTACAATGTGTTCCAAAGGGCCTTGGAGACCAATCGGGACAAGATGGCCTTTTGCCGCACGGCAACGGATGCCGGAATAGCGGCGCAAGGGGGACAATTAGCCGCATATCTCTCCGTCGAGGGCGCAGAGATATTGGATTGTAGTGTTGAAAAACTGCGAGAGGCCCATCAACTGGGGGTACGGATGGTGGGGCTTACTTGGAACGTGAAAAATACCTTGTCCGGTACCAGTGCCGAGGCCACAGCGCAAGGACTGACAGAACAGGGGCGGCGGTTTGTGCAGGAATGTCAGGCTCTCGGTGTGATTGTGGACGTGTCCCACCTGTCCGTGCCTGGATTTTGGGATGTGGCGGAGATGTTGACTGTTCCTTTTGTGGCAAGCCATTCTAACGCCTATGCCCTTTGTCCCCACAGCCGGAACTTGACAGACGACCAATTTTGTGCCATTGTCAAGGCAGGGGGTGTGGCCGGGATAAATTTATTTAACATGTTTTTGGGAGAGAATCCGGACATAGACACAGTGGTGGCTCATATTGAGCATTTCCTCGCATTGGGCGGGGGGAAATCCATCGCCATGGGCGCAGACCTAGACGGTTGCGACCAATTGCCCCAAGGAATCAATGGCATAGAGGACATGGAAAAATTGGCAGAGCGGCTATTACAGAAAAACTATCCAGAGACCTTGGTTGCGGATATGTTTTACCATAATCTCATGAGGGTGGTCGAACAAGTATGCGTTATATAAGTACACGAGATCAAACAGTGCGAATACATGCGGCGGAGGCTATTGCACAGGGCTTGTCCCACGATGGCGGTCTGTTCGTGCCGGAGGCATTGCCGGGCTTGAGTGCGGGGCAGATTCAGTCTCTGTGCGCCATGAGTTACCAGCAACGGGCGGTGTATATCATGGGGGCGTTTCTTCAAGATTTCACCTCCGCCGAGATGGCGAATTTCGCCGAGCGAGCCTATAGTGTCAAAGGGTTTGACACGCCCGCCATTGCGCCGTTAGAAAAGCTGACGGACGACACTTGGTTCTTAGAACTCTGGCACGGCCCCACGTCTGCGTTTAAGGACATGGCGTTGCAGATGCTGCCTTATCTGCTTACCGCTTCACTGGAGAAAACCGGAGAGCGGCGGCAGGCGTGTATTTTGGTCGCCACTTCTGGCGATACGGGGAAAGCCGCCTTGGAAGGGTTTGCGGATGTGGAGCAGACGAAAATCTTGGTATTTTACCCCAAAGACGGGGTTAGTGCCGTACAAGAGATGCAGATGGTGACCCAAGCGGGTCAAAATGTCGGCGTTCTTGGTGTCCACGGCAATTTCGATGACGCCCAAAGCGGGGTGAAACAGATTTTTAGCGACAGAGAGCTGGCGCGGGAGCTATCTGACCGCGGCTATTTCTTGTCCTCTGCCAACTCCATCAACTGGGGACGGTTGTTGCCCCAGATTGTGTATTATGTGTCGGCCTATTGTGACATGGTGAACGCAAGACGCATTGTCATTGGGGACAAGGTGAATTTTGCCGTGCCCACTGGGAATTTTGGTAATATTTTGGCCGGGTTTTACGCCAAGCAGATGGGGCTGCCTGTGGATAAACTGATTTGTGCGTCGAACGCAAATAATGTGCTGACGGAATTTATCCAGACCGGCACATACAACCGTAACCGGCCTTTCCACACCACTATTTCGCCCTCCATGGATATCTTGGTGTCAAGCAACTTAGAGCGGTTGTTGTTCGCTCTCTCCAACGGAGACGATAAGCAAGTTGCGGGATATATGAAAGAATTAGCAGAAACGGGACAATATACCGTGACCTCGAAAATTAAGGCGGCTCTAGACCAAACATTTTGGGCGGACTTTTGCGACGATAATCAGACCAAAGAAACCCTGCGGGACGTGTTTGAAGCCCAAAACTATCTCATGGACACCCACACAGCGGTGGCCTATGACGTGCTAGAAAAATACCGCACCACCACAGGCGACACCGCCCCTACAGTAGTGGTATCGACCGCCAGCCCCTACAAATTCGCCGACAGTGTACTGGATGCACTGGGCCAGCGCGGGAACGCAGAGGGCTTGGCACTGATTGACCGATTGGCGGAGGTGACAGGCACCGTGCCGCCCCAACCGCTGGTGGCACTCAAGGGCAAGCAGCCTCGGTTTGATGAGGTTGTGGGGAAGGATGGCATGTTGGGGGCGGTTGGGGTGTTTTTGGAGTAGGGTGGATGGTGTTTTTCTAATCGGCTTTTGACCCTTCCCTATTCGGCGTTGCCGCCGATTTTGCCTTGGCGCAAGCCGCCGACTGGTTATGTCCTGCCGGACGGGCCTTCTTTGCTGTTTCGCAAAGAAGCAAAAGAAACACAGGGGCTGCGCCCCTATGTACCCGCAAGGGTCAAGTGCAGAGTGACGACGGTTTTGCACCTTATACCCTGCTTTGGCGGCAATACCCTCACGCCAGATGTAATAGTACTCGAAACTCCAATGGTCAAGGGCGGTGGGGCCGCCGGATGGATGTGCTATTGAATTGCGCTCAAACATGATATGCAAAAGGCCACTCCTTTTCGAGTGGCAGGCTCTCCGTTACTTAGGAGAGCCGGTCGGCACGGTCTCTTGACCTTAACCCAGACCTAACTCTCTTGACCCTATGCGTTCCATTCATGAGCGCATTTCAATAGTATATCAATCTGGCGGCAAAAAACGCCCTTCTAGGTTCCGAGGCAACCGGACTTCTGGTAGGTGACTCCTGTCGCCAACACAAAGTATAACATGAAAACGGTCTCTACCTTTGCCCTTGACCTTAGCGGGTACATAGGGGCGCAGCCCCTGTGTTGACTTTTTGCTTCTTTTTGTTCAACAACAAAAAGAAGGCCCGTCCGGCAGGACAAAAGCCCTCGGCATCCGCCGAGACAAAATCGGCGGACACGCCGAACAAAGAAAGCCAAAGGCCAACAACACATAGACAAACAATCAATCAAAAGAGGTAACCCAAATGCAAACAAAAACAACCCTAAAACGAACCCACTACTGCGGCACCCCCCGCCCAACCCAAATCGGCGAAACCCTCACCGTCTGCGGCTGGGCCCAGCGCCAGCGTGACCTCGGCGGTCTCATCTTCATTGACCTCCGGGATCGCAGCGGCATCTTGCAACTGGCCTTTGATGACGAAACCGACCGGGCGATATTTGAGCAAGCCGCTACCGTGCGGTCAGAATTCGTGCTGGCCGCAAAAGGCATCCTGCGAGAGCGGTCATCCAAGAACATGGACATCCCCACCGGCGAGGTAGAGCTTGCCGTGGCCCAACTCCGCATTCTGGCCCAATCAGAGACGCCGCCCTTCGAGATCATCGAGGACGTGAAAGCGGGGGAGGCCCTGCGCCTCAAACACCGCTACCTTGACCTGCGCCGCCCGGACTTACAGCGGAACATCCTGCTCCGCCACCGGGTGACGAAGGTGACAAGAGACTATTTCCACGAGCAGGGGTTTATTGAGATTGAGACCCCCATGCTTATCCGTTCCACCCCGGAAGGGGCGCGGGATTTTCTGGTACCGTCCCGTATCACACCGGGTAGCTTTTATGCGTTGCCCCAGTCGCCGCAGCTCTACAAGCAACTCTCCATGGTGGCGGGGTTTGACCGGTATTTTCAACTGGCCCGATGCTTCCGGGATGAAGATTTGCGGGCGGATCGCCAGCCGGAATTTACGCAAATCGACCTAGAGATGAGCTTTGTGGATGTAGAAGACGTTCTCGGTTGTGTGGAAGGTTATATGGCCCGGGTATTCCGAGAGATTTTGGGGCGTGAGTTGACCCTGCCGTTCCGCCGTTTGACCTATGCCGATTCCATTGCCAAATACGGGACGGACAAGCCAGATTTACGGTACGGCATGGAGATTTGCGACCTCACCGACACAGTGAAAGGCTCTGAGTTCGGCGTGTTCACCGGTGCAATCGGGGCCGGGGGCAGTGTCCGTGGCATCGTGGCGAAAAACGCGGTGGATACCCTGTCTCGGAAAGAAATCGACAAGCTGATAGAGTTCATCCGTGGTATTGGCGGCAAGGGTATCGCTTGGGCACGCCTGACGGCGGATGGGTTGACGTCATCCTTTGCCAAGTTCATGACGGAAGAAGAAATGACCAATATCTGCAAAGTGTCCGGCGCAGAGACCGGGGACGTGATATTGCTTATTGCCGATGGATCCAACAACGCAGTTCTCAGCCAACTAGGGCTTTTGCGGGTGGAAGTGGCCAAACGGTTGGGGTTGTCAGAAGACAGCCGGATGGAGCCTTTCTGGGTGGTGGATTTCCCCTATTTCACGCAAAACGAAGAAACCGGCGAGTACGAGCCCATGCACCACGCCTTTACCGCACCGACAGAGGAGAGTGCGGGCCACTTAGAAACCAATCAGGGCCAAGTGCTGGCGCAAGCGTATGATTTGGTGTTAAATGGAATAGAGTTGGCTTCCGGCTCCATTCGGATTACTGACCCCGCCTTGCAACAGCGGATTTTTGATATCCTGGGTCTCACCCCGGAAGAGAGCCGGCAGAAGTTTGGGTTTTTACTAGATGCCTTCCAATACGGGCCACCGCCCCACGGCGGCATGGCGCTGGGGCTAGACCGTCTCGTGATGCTATTAGTCGGAGCCGAGAGTCTGCGGGACGTGATTGCGTTCCCGAAACTCAAAGATGCCTCCGAGGCCATGACCGCCTGTCCCGACCGGGTAGAGGCGGCCCATTTAGACGAGTTGGGCCTAGCCGTGACCGTGGAGGACGACCCAAAGTGACCCTCACGCCAATTGCTCATATCCGCAGTGAGTTTCCCACCAAATTCGGCGTCCCCCGCCAAAGCGGGGTGGTGCCGGAACTTACTGCCACGGTGGTGTTCGAGCCGGAGTATCGAGTACGAGACGCCCTGCGGGGATTAGAGGGGTTTAGTCACCTTTGGCTGATTTGGGGGTTTTCCGGGATTCGGCAAGAAACATGGTCGCCCACGGTGCGGCCGCCCCGCCTAGGCGGTAATGCGCGGCTAGGCGTATTTGCCACCCGCTCGACCCATCGCCCCAACCCCTTGGGACTGTCCGCTGTAGAGATTGCGACCGTGGCGGAGGATGCGATGCTCGGCCCAATTATCCACGTCCGGGGTGCTGACCTCATGGACGGTACACCCATTTATGATATCAAGCCCTACTTGCCCTATGCCGACTCAATCCCCGAAGCTACCGGCGGATTTGCCGCAGCAGGGAAGGGGAGCACCCTTGCGGTGGAAGACCCAAAGGGCTTGTTGGCCCGGCTTCCGGTCGAGCGGCGGGAAGCATTGGCGGCAGTCCTCGCCCTAGACCCACGGCCCGGCTATGTCCGAGACCCGGAGCGGGTACATGGTTTTTTGTTCGCCGGGTTTGATGTACGGTTTCGGGTGGCAGAAGATGTGCTTACCATTGTAGAGATTGATTAAGCCCGGTCTATGAGAATAGGCCGGGCTTTTTGTAGGGAGTTTGAAGAAACCCCCTAAGGGGCGATTATCAATCTCCCGACCCTCGACTGTTTTGAAAAACATCTTGACAGTTATGTTATCAATATGATAATATAACTGCATTGATAATGTCGTTATAAAAAATCGGAGGTAGGGTGTCATGATAACAGAAAAAATTACACTAGGTAACGAATATCCGCTGGATGGATTGTTGACGATCCCTGATACGGGGAATGGGCTGTATCCTGCGGTGGTGTTGGTACACGGCTCAGGGTCAAGCAATATGGATGAAAAAATTCATGGCATCCGTCCGTTTAAAGATATAGCGGAGGGCTTGGCAAAACTTGGGATAGCCGCCATTCGGTATGACAAGAGAAGCTATACCCATGGGAAAAAGCTTCTGAAAGCGATGGGGGACAGCTTCACAGTCAAAGAGGAGACGATAGAAGATGCCGTATTTGCGGCGGATTTATTGAGAAAAGACAGCCGGATCAATCCCGACAAGATTTATATAGCCGGCCACAGCTTAGGTGGTATGCTGGCCCCTCGTATTGACGCAGAAGGTGGGAATTTTGCCGGTCTGATTATTCTGGCCGGTTCACCCCGGAAACTAGAGGAAATCATGAAAGAGCAGCAAGCGGAGTTTTTACAATCAGCCAAAGGTATTGTGAAATGGATTGCTGGCAAACAAATTAAGAAAATCGCAACGAAACTGGACAGCATATATGACTTGAGTGATGAAGCGGCAAAGAAGGTTCCATTTGCCGGAGGCACAACCTTGTATTACCTGAAGGAAATGGGCATGAAGACCAGTGAAGAATATCTCAAAGATTCCACAAAACCGATTCTTGTGATGCATGGCGATAAGGATTTGCAAGTGCTTACAGATCAAGACTTTGAGGGTTACAAAGCGATTTTACAAAACCATCCTGATGCGACGTTCAAGTTCTATCCGAATTTGAATCACTGCTTCATGCCCGCAATCTATCATGACATTAGCAAGTTGATGAAGGAATACAAGTTAGAGAGGCATGTAGAAGATTATGTCATCGCCGATATGGCAGAATGGATACACGCACATGCATGATAAGTTGGTGGAATGCCTGACAAATCCCATTAAAAACAAGCTTCTGCTGGAAACCATCCATCAAGGCCGAACCACTGCGAAGGCTCTGGCAGAAAAGAACAAGAGCATCCCGCAAGCCACGCTGTATCGGTATCTGAAAAAAATGGTTTCCGATGGAGTTTTGAAAGTTGTCGAAGAGCGGAAGGTTAGAAATGTCACAGAAAAAATCTATGCCCCGGCGATTGATGTGCAGGCTGATTTGGAACGGCTGATTGCCGAGAACTCTGGTGAGGCGTATCTTGGCTTGTTTCAGCAGTTTACCATAGGATTATTAAATGAATTTAAGACGTACGCCGAGCGGGAAGGCATTGATCTATTAAATGATGGGTCAGGGTTTCGGGTACGGCCCTTTTATGCGACCCTTGACGAATTGAAAGAGCTGGCCGAGAAAATCCATGAATTGATTCGACCGTATGCGGAGCATGAAATGACTTCTGCCAGAAAAGCACGATCGGTGGCAATCATATTTACCCCACCGACAGCAGAGTCATGATGCGAGGGTAGGGAAATTAGAGTAAGTAACAGATAACGCCGCACCTGTACAGGTGCGGCGTTATCTGTCGCCCCTACGAAAGGCAAGAGAAACGAGTACGCAAAAACCTAGCCCAAAGCCGCCCAAACCCCCATTCCCCCCAATTCCCCATCCAAAAAACCAAAAAATCCCCAGCGGAGAGCGACACGCTCCCTCTAGGAACCTAGAGTATACTGAATAAAAAAGTAAGGGGACAAGCCCGAAGAGGGGGAGTATCATGGAATCCATACGAGAACGATTGGGGCGTTGGGGCAGTGACCTGACGGTAAAAGGTGAAATGGCGTGGCGGCGGCCGGAACTGCTGCGGGCGGCAGAGTGCCTGTTACGCTTTCTCTTGGCTGTGGGGCTGTCACGGGCGGAGGTGTTCGGGGGTTTTACCCCATTCGGGGTGGCGGTTGTGGCTGTCTCCGGGGCGGGGATTACGGGGTTTGTGGCCTTTTTGGGCGTGGTGCTGGGGGCGTATCTGGGCGGCGATTTCCTGTTTGGGCTCAAATACATATCCATGGCTGTGCTGGTCTATGCCGCAAACTTTGTGCTCCATGACCTGAAATTCTACAGCAAGACATGGTTCCGCCCGGCCATCGCCGCTGCCATGGCTGCCGCTGTGGGCTCTATCTACGCCTTAGATGCGGGATGGACCATAAACGCCACCGTGTTCTTCGTCACAGAAACCGTCTTAGTGGGTGGGGCCGCTTATTTCTTTCAAATCGCTTTAGATAGCTGGCGGAACCCGGAAGTCAATTATGAAGCGGGGCTAAAACGAACCGTCAGTGTCTTACTCCTTCTTGGGACATGCCTGATTGCGCTGGTACACTGGACCCTACCTGCGGAAATATCAGTGGGACGGTTGTTGGCGGTGTTTTTGGTCATGTGTACGGCCTATAAATGCGGTGCAGGTTCCGGTGCCTCCGCCGGGGCGGCCTTGGGTATCGCCATGGATGCGGGGCTGGAGGGTACACCGTTTTTCTCTATGGCCTACGCCTTTTCCGGCCTACTGTCCGGCCTGTTTGGTCGTCATGGGAAATTGTTGTTTCTCGTGAGTTTCGTACTGGCAAATGGCATCACCGTGCTCTGGAACTTAGACGTCGATGCCCCGATTGCGGCATTGTACGAAGTGTTTATCGTCTCTATGGCCTTTTTACTGTTGCCTAGCGGCGTGATTGGGAAGTTTGCCATCGACCTGACAGAACCGATGGTGGACTATACCGGTGACCGGGCCAGAAGCCGCATTCGTGGACGGCTGGGGCGGTTAGGGGCGGCCTTCGGGACGCTCTATGAAAGCCTTGCGATCCCGCAGGTTCACTACGCCAATGACAACGACATTGCCACCGTGTTCGACCGTGCCGCCGAGGTCTGCTGCCGCAGCTGTGCCCGCTCTGCCACCTGTTGGCAGACGGAGTATGAGACCACCTTAAACGCAATGAACAATGCCACCGGCCCCATGATGGAGCGGGGCCAACTGCAAGAAGCGGATTTTCCGGAGCATTTCCGAGAGGTGTGCAAGCACCTAGAACGCTATATTGACCTAGTCAACGGCGAGTTAAAAGCCCTGCTCTTGCGGCGGCAGTTCAGTGCCCGGCTCCGAGAGCTTCGGGGTACGATGGTCACCCAATACGCCGACATGGGGCAGATATTGGCAGAACTTTCGGCAGAAATGGCCCACGAGCCACGGCGAGAGCCCTTGCAAGAGCGTAAACTCCGGCGATATCTGCAAAGCATTGATCTAGAGGCCCAAACAGCGGTGTTCCGGGATCGAAGAGGCCGCCTCCACGCCGAGATGACAGGGGTTAATCTGCGGCCTTTAGCGAGAGACCAAGATGGTCTGGAAAAACTTTCCGCTGTGTTGGGTGTGCGCTTGACCCGGAAAGAGTCGCCTGTCGGTCGGGCGCACATGGCTGTCATGGAGGCTGAACCCTTTGCGGCGGCGGTGGGCATTGCCTCGGTGCGCCGCCGGGGCCAAGCGGTCAGCGGCGACCGAGGGACATACTTTAAAACCGAGGACGGTACCCTTTGGGTCATCCTCACCGACGGCATGGGCACAGGGCCGGAGGCCGCCCGGGAAAGTCAGCATGTCAGTATCATTTTGGAGCGATTCCTCCAAGCGGGGATAGGGCCGGAGGCTGCCTTGAAGCTCTTAGAGGGCGCGCTCTCCGCTCGACCGGGAGACGAGCCGGGCTTTGCCTCAGTGGATTTGTTTGGCCTCAGTCTGTTTACCGGCGAGATGCAGTTGCACAAATACGGTGCCGCCCCCACCTATCTAAAGCGGGGCAATCAGGTACGGGCCATCCACAGCGCAAGGTTAGCGGCGGGCCTTACGCCCGGCGGCAGGGATCTGGGGGGCGGCACGGATCAAACAGTCCGGCAACTGGCCCCCGGCAGTTTTGTAGTGCTGGTCACTGACGGTGTGCTGATGGACGAGGACGATATGTGGTTCACAGAGAAAATCGCCGGCTATGCAGGCAGTGAGGCCAAAGAGTTGGCCCGAGAACTGTTAGAAGCAGCCATCGCCCGCACTGGGCATGAGGATGATAAAACCGTGTTGGCGGTGTGGTTGGAAGAGCGGGGGTAGTGGCAATTGTCTAACCTTGCGACCAGTGCGCCCTACTTATCCCCACGCAACTGAATAATCTTATCTCGCAACAGTGCCGCAACCTCGAATTCCAGCATTTTAGAAGCTTCTTTCATCTCTTTCTCCAAGCGGGCAATCAGCTTATCCCGCTCTTTTTGGGTCAGCTTCATTCCTTTCCCGTCCGCCGCCTTGGCATCAGCGATATCGCCGGAGATTTCGAGAATATCCCGGACACTTTTGGTTACAGTCTTGGGCGTGATACCGTGGGCTTCGTTGTGGGCGATTTGCAGTTTGCGGCGGCGTTCGGTTTCAGCCATGGCCCGCTCCATTGAGCCGGTGATGCGGTCGGCATAGAGGATAACCATACCCTCAGCGTTTCGGGCGGCCCGGCCGATGGTTTGAATCAAGCTGGTTTCCGAGCGCAAAAAGCCCTCTTTGTCTGCATCCAAGATGGCGACCAAGGACACTTCCGGCAAGTCTAGCCCCTCTCGGAGCAGGTTAATACCGATTAGCACATCAAAATAACCCAGACGGAGGTCGCGGACAATCTCCATCCGCTCCAAGGTGGTAATGTCGTGGTGCATGTAGCGGACTTTGAGACCGGCGTTTGTGAAATAGGCGGTCAGGTCTTCCGCCATCTTTTTGGTGAGGGTGGTGACGAGGGTTCGCTCTTTTTTCTCAATCCTAGTGTGAATTTCTGCCATGAGGTCGTCAATTTGCCCTTGGACGGGGCGGATGAAGACCTCCGGGTCAATCAGCCCTGTGGGGCGGATGATTTGCTCGACAATCTGACCGGAGCGTTCTCGCTCGTAGTCGCCGGGCGTGGCGGACACGTAGACAAAGCGGTGAACCCGTTGGTTAAATTCCTCGAAATTCAAGGGCCGATTATCAAAGGCCGAGGGCAGCCGAAACCCGTGCCCAACCAAGGACTCTTTCCGTGCTCGGTCACCGGCGTACATGCCCCGGACTTGGGGCAAGGTTACATGGCTTTCGTCAATGAACATGACAAAATCATTGGGAAAATAGTCGAGCAACGTATACGGCGGCGAACCGGGAGGGCGGCCGCTGATGATGCGGGAATAGTTCTCGATACCATTACAATAGCCTAATTCTTGCATCATCTCCACGTCATACATGGTGCGCTGGGCGATGCGTTGGGCCTCAATCAGTTTTTCTTCGGATTTGAACAAGGCCACTTGAGCGTCACACTCGTCCCGAATGATGTGAATGGCTTGCTCCATCTTGTCAGAGCTGGTGACGTAGTGAGATGCGGGGTAGATGGCCAGGTGATCCAGTCGTTTGATGGGGTCACCTGTGACAATATTAATGGTACTGATGCGGTCAATCTCGTTGCCGAAAAATTCCACACGATACGCATAGTTCTGGGCGTAGGCGGGGAAGAGCTCCACCGTGTCGCCCCGGACACGGAACATGTTGCGGTCAAAGGCCATGTCGTTTCGCTCGTAGCGGATTTCTACCAGTTTTTTTAACAGCTCGTCCCGCTCCCGCTTCTGACCCACCCGAAGAGAGACGACCATGTTGGCGTAGTCCACCGGGTCACCCAGACCATAGATACACGACACCGAGGCCACCACCACCACGTCCCGCCGCTCGAATAGGGCGGAGGTGGCGCTGTGGCGCAGGCGCTCAATCTCGTCGTTGATGGTGGCTTCTTTTTCGATAAAGGTGTCCGTGTGGGCGATATACGCCTCCGGCTGGTAATAGTCGTAGTAGGACACGAAATATTCCACGGCGTTGTCCGGGAAAAATTCCTTAAACTCGCTACAAAGCTGGGCGGCGAGGATTTTATTATGAGCCAACACCAAGGCGGGCCGTTGCAGTTGCTCGATGACTTTGGCCATGGTGTAGGTTTTCCCGCTGCCTGTGACCCCCAGCAGGGTTTGTTCGGTCAGGCCCAGTTCTATCCCTTGGGCCAGTTTTTCGATGGCCGCCGGTTGGTCTCCGGCGGGGGAGTATTCGCTAATGACTTTGAGTGGTGGCATGGCTACTCCTTTACGTAAGACCTAATTGTCGTTCAATTTTCACTAAGTGCCCACTGTCCCGCAGGGAGACAAAATCGTCCCCCGCTACGATGATATGGTCGGCCAGACGGATAGAAAGGGGGGCCAGGGCTGTCATGAACTGTTCCGTGGTGGTAATATCCGTCATGTTGGGCAGGGCCAAGCCGCTGGGGTGGTTGTGGGATAAGACCACATAGACGGCCTTGCGTTTTAAGGCAATCTCCACCGCCCGGCGGATGCTGAAATTGATGGCGTTGACAGAGCCTTGAGCCAATTTTTCCCGGTGCAGCACTTTTAAGCCTCCGTCCAGACAAACCAAGTACACCGCCTCGTCCGTGAGCCCGTGGAACAAAGGCAAGACATATTGCCCCATGCGCTCAGTGGTGTCTAGGATGCGCTCTGCTTTCCCTTTATCTAGTTGATACCGCCGCCCCAGCTCTGTGACCAGCCGGATTAAACACGCCGAAACCTCGCCCACGCCTTTGACTTCGGATAAGTCTTGGGGCGATGCCTCTAGTACGGCAGACAGGGAACCGAAATGGCGCATGAGTCCGTGGGCCGTGGGATTCACGTCCCCTTGGCGCATGGCAAAAAACAAGAGCAATTCCAACACCTGATGGTCGGCGAAAGAGTCTAGGCCGTGCTCTAAAAACTGTGTCCGCAACCGTTCACGGTGGCCGCTGTGGATGCTCATCTCCCACCCCAGCGGGTGAGATAGGCTTCCATGTTCTCCCGCACTGCGTCGGTGATGATAATGTTGCCGTCTATCTTTCGGTTGTGCAGACACTGGATGATCTCTTGCACGGTGACGATGGGGTAGACGTTGAGACCGAGGGTGTTTTGTAGCTCTTGCAAGGTAGACACGTCCCCCGTGCCCCGCTCCATCCGGTCAACAGACACATAGAGGGCCGTGAGGCTCACATCTGCCACTTGGCGGAATAATTCTACCGTCTCCCGCACGGCGGTTCCGGCTGTGACCACGTCCTCGATGATGGCGATGCGGTCACCGGCGTTTGGCTTGTAGCCGATGAGGCTGCCGCCCTCGCCGTGGTCTTTGGTCTCTTTCCGGTTAAAGCAAAACGCCACGTCCCGGTTGTTGAGCCGATACAGAGAGGAGGCCGCCGTCACCGAGAGGGGAATTCCCTTATACGCCGGGCCGAACAGGGCATCAAAATCCTCTCCGCTGTCCTGAATACAGGCGGCGTAATAGTCGCCTAGGGCAGAAATTTGGCTGCCGGTGCGGTAGTTGCCGGTGTTGATGAAATAAGGTGTTTCTCGTCCGCTTTTGGTAACGAAATCGCCGAAAGTAAGCACACCTGCCCGAACCATAAAGTGAATGAAGTCTTGTTTATAGGCTTGCATTGGTTTTGTCTCCTCTGCGGTTTTTGCGTATATTATATCATAGGGTTGCCCTTGGCATCAAGGGATATCCTGTGATATAATATACGCAAAACCCACTCCTGCGGAGGTATTCGTGAACACATTCGATATAAGCACAATCCAAGCTGTGGCCTTAGACCTAGACGGCACTTTGCTCGACCGGGGTGTACTCTATCCTGAGGTCTTAGAAACCCTAGAACAAGTCGCCACCTGCGGCACCCGCATCATCCTCGCCACCGGGCGTATTCGGGGCCTTTTGCCTGATGCGCTCTGCGCTGTCCCCGGTTTGCGCTATGCCGTGACCCTAAATGGGGCCTGTGTTTCCGACTTGCAAGACAATCGCCATATCGCCCGCACGTCTTTAGACCGAACCCTTGTGGAAGAGATTGCAGCCTTTGTAGCCGAAGGCACCGCCGCACCGGGCGCACATTTTATGACGGACGATACCATTATTCTCTCCCCGGACACCATGCGCCGGACGAGAGCGTTGCATTTGCGGCATTTTTCTCCCCAAGCCGTGGACGAGTTCGAGCAGACCTGCACCTTTGTCACGTCCCCCATGGCGTATATTCAGGCGCATAATATCACCATCGACAAGCTGGTGTTCACCTGTCCCTCCCCAGAGCACGCTGTCCGCTTATTAGAACAAATTGACCGCAACTTCGATGTAGAAACCGCCATTATGGAGGGTGAAAACGTAGAGGTTACCACCAGCGGCATCAGCAAGGCAAGTGGGCTTCAAACGCTTGCGGCGCATTTGGATTTTTCCCTAGAACGCACCATTGCCATTGGGGACAGCGGGAATGATGTGCGTATGCTGGAAGCCGTGGGCTATCCCATCGCCATGGGCAACGCACCGCCGGAGATTCAGGCGTTGGCATGGCGGGTGGCCCCGCCTGTAGGGGAGCGGGGTGTTGCCAAAGTGCTGGGGGAGTTATTTTTGGTGTAGGCGTTTTGACCTTTGCCCTTCCACTCATCACGTTCCCTACAAAAAATAAGAATACCGAGCGGCTGAGAACAGTCACCCGGTATTCTTATTTTTTGTAGCGCAAGCCATAGGGTCTTTTGGGTTGACACAAAAACAAGAAGCGGGACAATGGCTGCCTCTCTACATTGACAATTTTGAAAAGAACCAGTACAATTGTACTCGACCAAGTTGAAGGCAATATAATCAACATGCGCCCGTAGCTCAGTTGGATAGAGCATTCGCCTCCTAAGCGAAGGGCCGGACGTTCAAATCGTCTCGGGCGTGCCACTGTTCCAAACTTATCCTATGTATTAGAAGAGGTGGTTTTATTATGGCATGGTACGAACACGCACCGCAGCACGTATTGGAACGATTGAACACGGATCCCGCCTGCGGACTGGCTACGGCGGAGGTTGCAAGACGGCAAGAACAATATGGGAAAAACCAGTTTGACGAAGAAAAACCAGAAAGTGTCTTCAAACGCATTCTGCACCACCTGAAAGATGCGGCGATTCTTATCTTGCTTTTGGCGGTGGCCCTGTCTCTGACTCTTGCCATTACCCGATTTGATGCCACCGGGTGGAACGGGTTTATTAAGCCCATCGTCATCTTTGCCATTGTGGTCATGAACATCACGCTGGCCATCACCCAAGAAGCCAGTGCTGAGAAGTCCCTAGCGGCCCTTGCTAAACTTTCCAGCCCCTCGGCCAAAGTGATTCGAGACGGGGTACAGGTAGAGATTGACGCGGTCAATGTGGTGCCTGGCGACATTATTGTGCTGGAAACCGGTGACCTTGTCCCGGCGGATGCCCGCTTGTTAGAAGTCACGGACTTGTCTGTGGATGAGGCATCTCTCACGGGGGAAAGCGAGCCGTCTGAGAAAGAGCTGGCCCCGGAGATGGATACCACTGTGGCCTTGGGCGACCAGAAGAATATGGTGTTCTCCAGTTGTCTTGTTACCTCCGGTCGTGGTCGTGCTGTCATTGTGGAAATCGGCATGAAGACGGAGATTGGAAAGATCGCCGGACGCTTAAATGATACTCAAAAGATTAAAACGCCTCTGCAACAACGGCTGGATAAGCTGAATCGAACCATTACCTTGGTGGCTGTGATTGCTGCGCTGTTATTAGTCGGCGTTGGCTTTTTGCAAGAGGCGGAGCTTTGGACGCTCATCTTCCTCGCCGTGGCCTTGGCCGTGGCCGCAGTGCCGGAGATGATGGCACTCATCACCACCTTGACCTTGGCCCACGGGGTCAAGCAGATGGTGAAAAAAAACGCCTTGATTCGCAAACTTCCGGCGGTGGAAACATTGGGTTCTACCTCTGTGATCTGTAGTGACAAGACCGGCACGCTTACCCAGAATCGCATGACCATCAAGCGGCTCTGGTTGGGCGGAGATGCCATCTCCGATGAGGACGAATTTTCACCGCAAGAGATTACGTTCATTGAACAACTAACCCTTTCCTCCAACGCTGTCATTAAGACCGGTGATGAGGGAGAGATGGTCTTTGCAGGCAGCCCCACAGAGGCCGCCATCTTACGACTACTGGTGCAAAAGGGCTTAGACAAACACACGATAGAGGCCACATTCCCCCGTGTGGGGGAGGTGCCGTTTTCTTCCGAGCGTAAAATGATGACCACTGTACACAAAGCACCTGAGGGGGGATATTTGGTCATTACCAAAGGTGCCATGGATCGACTGCCCTTTTCTCACACCGGTGAGGCCGCAGTGCTTGCCCGGCAAGAGGCCCATGATGCTATGGCAGACAAAGCCCTGCGGGTTATTGGTATGGGTCGTAAACATGTCGATACCCTGCCGGAGAACTTAGAAGAATTGGAAACCGACTTAGACTTTGTGGGTATCATTGGCCTCATCGACCCGCCCCGACCGGAGGCGAAGGCGGCCATTACAAGGGCCCGTAAAGCTGGCATCCGCACGGTGATGATTACCGGTGACCATGCCGCCACCGCAAAAGCCATCGCCACCGACCTCGGCATTATCGGCGAGGGCGGGGGCGTGATGACCGGGGTAGAGCTTGCCAAGCTCTCTGACGAAGAACTCATTGGCGTGGTGACGGAGTATTCGGTCTATGCCAGAGTGTCCCCGGAGGACAAAATACGTATTGTAGAGGCGTGGCAAGAACATGACGAGGTAGTCGCCATGACCGGCGACGGGGTCAATGACGCCCCGGCACTGAAGGCCGCCGATGTGGGCATTGCCATGGGTATTACCGGCACGGAAGTGTCCAAAAGTGCCGCTGACATGATTTTGATCGACGATAACTTTGCCACCATCGTAGACGCGGTGCAAGAGGGGCGCAACGTATTCTCTATTATCAAAAAGCTCATCTATTTCCTCATCGTGGCAAACTTTGCAGAGGTGACGATTATCTTGGGTGCGTTTATGTTTGGTTGGGGTGCGATTCTCTCGCCGATTATGATTTTGCTGGTCAATGTCTTGGCAGATGGGATTCCCGGCCTGCGCTTGGCACAGGAAGTTTCAGACCCACGGATTATGAACCGGGCTCCCATTGGCCGGATGGAGAGTTTCTTTGGCGGCGGGCTATTGTTCGTTATCGCCAAACAGGCCATTTCCTTTGTGGCTGTGACGTGGGTTGCCTATTACGTGGCGGCGTTTGTAAACATCTCCTCTTTCATTGCACCCAGCCACCAAGTGGGCCAGACGGCGGCATTTGTGACCCTTGGATTTGTGGCGATCTCTCATATTTTCACGGCACGAACCAGAAAGTCTATGTTCAAAAAATCCTTCAGAAAAAATTTCCCCCTGACCTTGGCGGCTTTGTCCATGTATGCGGCCTTCGTGTTGTTCGCCATTTTGCCTCCCTTCCAGTTCCTGTTCGAGCTCGTACCCATGGGGATAGAACACTGGCTGATGATTGTGGGACTTGCCATTGTCCCCACCATTGTGGCAGAATTAGGGAAACTCCACGCCCGCATTGCGGAGAAGAAAGCCTACAGAAAGCGCCTAGTGAAGCACTTCCCCCACGAAGGGTTAGGCGAGTAACGTTTGCTAGGGGGCATTTCCCCTCCGCAAAAACGTCAAAACCATTGGATTCCCAATGGGTGCATAGAATTGAAGTTTGAACCGGTTTATGGTATAACATACCGAAACTCTCTCAAATCCCTGTGATACCAATATCCTTGTCGCTAACCTGTGACTAGTTCAATTGCGGAGTTGAGATCATCAATAGACCTGTGCGCAGAGTCACGTTCTCTGACATCTCCCATTATTAACTGAATGCACGTCCTGTCTGCGCCAGCGGAATCGAGGCGCAAACGGAAAGTATGACGGCAAGCATGAGGTGTATGTTGCATATTTGCTGCCCCCATGATGGCACTCCAAAACTCTCTGTATGTAC
>Ga0131853_10000763_pt1 | contig 57931 bp, 32 predicted proteins | sample TergutLab28metaG_FD_92764 | JGI IMG/M metagenome (GOLD analysis project Ga0131853, IMG submission 92764) | Labiotermes labralis P1 segment gut microbial communities from Petit-Saut dam, French Guiana - Lab288 P1 (version 2) (version 2) | ecosystem: Host-associated > Arthropoda: Insects >...
GCCTCAAGTCAGCCTACACAACACAACAAGTACTCGCTAGCTCCTGAAGATGGACGTATTAACGTCTGAAACATGTTGAGCAATATATAATAAAGCAAGTGTCATCTAGTTGGTCAACTTTTACTCAAATATCAAGATGATGCACGGTCCAATACGCATAAGATTCTTCACTGTATTAACAGTAGACAAGGCCTCTTTGTTTTAATGAACAAAATATTAATTGCGTGTTTCTATTTAAGTTCATATTACAAAGACAATGCAAACTTCTTTGCTATTTCAAAGAGCACCGTCGGGAAGGGAATAGCAGTGAAACGATGCTGACTTCGTTGTTTCAGGTACAATTTTCTTGAGCGGTGTTCCTCAGCCACCTGATCACGTTTAAGTTGGTAACTGTTACACAGAAATACCATACATCGTTCTGTGTTCGTAAAGTCTGCTGTACGTATCCTGACGATAATTGATTTGTATTCCACTGTGGCATGCTGCCTGAATATTTTAAGTGCACGCAATCATCGCGAGATTCATTAATCTTTTTTTCCCTCTGCGTTACTTTATTCTGTGTCGATTTTCAGGGTTTTAGTAAGTTAGCATGACCACTCAGTAATCGTAGTTTACAAAGCCACATGAACGTTCAGTATAAGCCACAGGTTACTGACATAAATTCTGCATTCATATACTTACTTAATCCATGGAGCGGAGTCCTTCAGCTAGTTAAGAAATTCCCCTCATTTTATGGAACCTGAAAGTTCATTCGAAAGTGCCCGCCACCTTTCTCTATCCTGAGCCAGCTCGATCCCATCCATGCCCCCACATCCCACCTCCTGATGATCCATCTTAATATTATCCTCCCATCTACGCCCGGGTTTTCCAAGTGGTCCCTTTCCCTCAGGTTTCCCCACCAAAATCCTGTACACGCCTCTCCTTTCCCCTGTGCCTGCTACATGTCCCGCCAATCTCATTATTCTCGATTTTATACCCTGAACTATATTTGGTGAGCAGTAAAGATCATTAAGCTCCTCATTATGTAGTGTTCTCCAGTCCCCTGTTACCTTGTCCCTCTTAGGCCCAAATACTCTCCTCAACTTCCTATTCTCAAACGCCCTCAGCCTAGGTCTGAATTCATGTATGCTAAGCTTTTAATAGCAGTTTCCTTTTGTTAATAGCAGCAAGTCTTCATAACTATTAGCGAAACTGAGTTGAGGTCATTAATACGGAACAAGATCAATGGAGCGGTGATGCTTCTGACATCCATTTCGGAGTAGCCCAGTTCGTATCTCAACCTGTACATTAGCTGTTACGAAGTTTAGCCTATTTCTCCTTAGTCCGTCCTGGCAAATAATGAGACCGTGCCGTTAATTACACCACGATCACGCCTTCCCATCCTTTCCAAATTATTGTTCACTATCATTAAATAACTAGATGCGGTACAGCCTGCGCCAGCGACAGTGTCGTTAAACAAGTTGTAAGACATATATTACTATACTATTCTGTTCTGCAGACTGAACCATAACGCACTGTGCACCTATACTGCAAGAGATAGAATCGCCTTCTGTTTACATTAAATTTAAAACCTTCTAATTTTAGTATCAATGTTATAATTAACTGTTTTTAAGCGCGTTCGCAAAATTGCGGAGAGCTATTATAGCAGTGTTTCTCAAACTTCGGGCCGCGACCCGGTATCGGGCCCTGGCATCAATTATACCGGGCCGCGAGATATTCTCCTGGAATTGATAACTAATTTAAATGTAATTTTATATATGTCAACATGCCACACCGTACACATAAGTGTACTAATACTCTTTATGATTATGCCATAATTAATTATTAATACTCAAGTTAGTTTACTGTATGAACTTAAAAAAAATTGGAAAGGTACTGACGAGTAAATCTGTTGGGACCGGACCCTCGTCTTATGAAAAAAGTATTTACCGGGCCGCGGTCTCACAAACGTTGAGAAACACTGTAGCATGGGATTCGTCATGTCTATCTGTCCCTGTGACTGTCTGTTCTTCTGCTGTGTGCATGTCCGTCCGCATGGAGAAACTGCTCAACTGGAAGAATGTGCATTACACATCATATTTAAGGATTTCTCGAAAATCTGCGGAGAACATTCAAGTGTCGCTAAAATCTGACGAGAATAACGGGAACTTTACATGACGAACTTTGTTTATGGCACAATCTCGCTCAGTTCTTCTTAGACTGTGACATATTTCAGATCAAAGCACACATTTTTTTGTTCAAAAACATTTTTCCGAAAAGTAATGAGGTAATGTGAAAACCCTGGAAGAGTCGGAGAAGCTACAGACGACAATTTAATACGGCGCATGCCCTTTGCATGCTGGATAAATAAATCTATAAACACACACTCAGAATATGTAATAGTTACTGCTTTTCCACAGCAACAGTGGTTATGCAAACGCGCCTCATTATCGCTTGTACAAACACATTGCCTTCCTTTTTTAGTATTAATGTTACTATCGCCTGATTCTTGGGTACCGCAGTAGCACAGTGGTTAAGGTGCTGTGCTACGAATCGGAAGGTCGCTGGCTCGATTTCAGCTGGTGTCATTGGAATTTTTCATTGACATAAAATCTTTCCGATCGCACTAACTGTAACAGAAATGAGAACCAGGAACCTTTGCTGGGGCTAAAGCGACCGGTGCGTAAGGCTGACAGCCTTACGCACCATCCTGCGCCGTTGTCATGAAATATGGGAACCTTCACTTCCTGGAACCCTCTGGACCACTCCTGGCCTGTAACAGGACTGTTTTACCTTTATCACCTGATTCTTGGTATTACTAATAATGTTATGGCACGTAAAATGATTAAACCTCCCCTCCTCAAGCAATGTCACTTCACCGTGTATATGAAATAAAGCAAGTTGAGATTGATTAATTGTCTACGGTATTTTACCACTTACCTCACTCTCCTCTTTCACCAAACACTCGGTACCAGGTCCCCTGTCTCAGATAGTTAAGAAACTTCCTGATTTTATGGAATAATAAATCTATATTAAGTCAGGACAATCTAGTCCAGGCACTCACATGGAATTTCTCTTAAGCTGCCTTTTAATATTATCCTATTTATGTGTGGGCCTACGAAGGCGTGGGGCATTCTGCTGGCAAATGTGGTACGACTCAACTTTGAGTCCGTCGTCCTTGCTTTAAAGAAGAACGGCTACATCTCTGCAGACTGTTGTGTGAGACGAACACCTGCACGCTCAGATAAAATGCGTTTTACTACGCTAGTACATCCAGCTCATAAAATAATTTGGTACGTAGCACAGCTGTTCCCTTCATGTGACTTAACTAAACTAAGTAATGTCGACCAAGATTACAAATAGTATATTGCATTACAAGTGTTAAAATTTATGTGACATCCAAGAACCTAAGTACATGAACCTCATTACATTCCAGTTCATTAGTGACATTCTAAACACCGTAGCTACACCGAGTTACACTTCACATAACGTTGTAACTTCAGTACATTTACATAAGGACTGTTTGGTATAAGAGGAAGAACTGAAGAGATTACGGCCCCATTTCGGGCCACGGAACTTAATGCGCTTTAGGATGGTGACGTGACGTAATGTAAAGTGATGTTATTATAAAGTAAGAATAATTCCTACTACTACTATGTGCATAGAAGCATTATCAAACAAGTAAATTCCAATTTTTTTTCCCAAAAAAGTCCGAATCTTACAAAATATCGAATTTTTATGCATCTCGTGGAAAGTTTATTTAATCCTCTCACGTCTCCACCATCGGCGTGACAAAACAACTCGACTTTGTTAATAAAGTTTTTTTGTGGCAGAACATAAGTTGTCGGGGCGTTTTTCCTTTTTATTGATATTTATTTCGTGATTCGAACAGGTATTTAAGGTCTGAGAGATAGCAAATAACTAAAGTCTTTCCCAGCACTTAGTAAGACTTTGCTAAGGCAAAACTCGTTATTTCTCCATTTCATTACTGTTTGGTCCAATTACCTGGTATTACAGACACGATTTCTTTCCGCCATCTCATTCAGAAGATTTATTTAGCAGTTTATAGCTGCTTAACTGAACAATGAACTTCCGCTTGCTATGGAACATGCTTTTCATGACTTGGGTCAAAAACGTTCCCATGCTGACACTGTATTGAGCAAATTGATTTTAAACACTTTAGCACACTGCAAATCCCTTTGTACTATTCTATTCCTATTTACGTGTTTGTCTCACAAATGGTCTCATTGTTTAAGGTATTCAAAGAGAGCTTGAGGTAGAATTTTCCTCATTATACGTGCCACATGCCCAACTAAGTTCATTGCACTTAATTACACACATTGTAATATTTTTGACCACATTACCAGTGTAAAAGGATTATAAATATTTTATTCTATATTTCAGTTTATAAAATTTTTAGCAGATTTCCTTTTAGTTTATAAATTTTAATTAACATAAATTCATGAAATTTGTATTAAGCCTTATGTAGTGTCCGATTCTTGAAAATGGGGCATCGTGCTGGGATCCGTACAGGGAAGTTTACCGACCACTGCCACCAGGTGGAAAACCAAACGCAGTAAATAAATATCATGCCATAAAGAAATCTGTTTATGACCTTAAGCCAAGGTTGTTTAACTATAGACTAATACGTCCGAAGAACGAAAATACTTGATAACTTTCTAGTCAGTCCTCCAAATCGAATTTAAAAAATCTGTCAAAATTTTCAGTTCTGAGACCAGATCAAAGACAAAGAGACAGACAGACAGATAGACAGGCAGGCAAACATACAGACAGACAGACAGACAAACAAGAAGATAGATAGGCTGGCGTGAGCTCCACACAATCGATTCATTTACTTTATAAAGAGAGTCTAAAATGCTGAAGGTACGTGATTATTACATAGCTTCGTTCTTCTCCATCCTCCTTTATTTCTTCTTTCTTAGTCTCATAAAGTCTATTTTTATTTTGATATGATTTATATCACTATTATATTTAATGCCATTTCTGTGTTGTTTGCAATAAAGTATATAAATAGCGTCCTTAATAGAGCCTTATAAATATTCTACACATAGTTTGGCTCGTGTGTATAATTATGTGCAGATATGTCATGCGTTCTGCAATAAATGTGAAGACGTCAGTTTAAAATTGTGGCCTCACAATTACGTAAATTAACCTACACTTGGAGGATGTCGTCTTCGAGGAAGGCTATTATATGAATTTGCAAATATTCATATACACGCCTGTAACTACGTAATAAAAACACTTTCTCCTTTTACACATTAAGAAAAAAACTTACTTTACATTTTACAAAACACTCAGTCATATTTTTTTAGTGAAATAATTAATACCAAATTATTAATTTTATTATTTAAACAAACCGTTCAGAAGCGTTCCTTCATAATTTATCTTTTCTAATCCCTACAGCGAGCCGATCCCAGTTGCCGCGCAGTCTAAGACGTGGGTCTGCGGCCGCTCGCTTGCTGGGATTGTGGGTTCGAATCCCGCCGGTGAAATTTGTGTGTCTTTCTTGTGAGTGTTGCGTGTCGTCACGTAGACATATATGCGTCGAGCTGATCACTCGTCCAGAGGATTCTTACCGATTGTGATGTGTCTACCTGAGTGTGTTGATGAATCTTCGATAATGAGGAGGCCTTGGCCCACTGGGGGCTGTTGCGCCATAGTAAAAAAAAAAGCGAAGTGAGTTAACAAACTCGTTGACCCTGTAACAATCATGTGATAAGCACAAAAAATTAATGGATAACTTCCAGTAAAGTAACTTCAGTCACTTCGCTTCAGTTTTCTTCGTTCCTTTCTTATGAATTTCCTAATGAAAACGTCCTTCTTTGCCAGTTACAAGTATCAGCTTCGGTCTTGCTGTGTCTAGATAAGTTTTGAAATGAGGATTGGAGTTCTGTACACCAAGTTAGATACATACCCTAAGGTTGTGACAGTATTTATCCGTCACGTACTCGGCGCTAGACGAAGTAACTGGGATGGCAGAGACCGTACTTTGTAAAACACTGATAACAAGTGCATCATTGAGTACCATCATGAGAGACTTCCGTATGCGTTCGACCATCAGATTCGATTTATTTATTTAAGAACCATCTTAATGTTATAATCAGGACTTTTCCATCGTCTTGATGATCGTTTTGCGAAAGTTTTACTATTGATAATCTTCATTACATTCTTTTCTGTCTGATGTGTTTTACACCTCCAGCCTGGCTTATCCTCCTAGATTTTACAGTCCTAAAAGCGTTAGGTGACGATGTTGTGTGAGCATACATGTACATTTATAAAACCAAGTTCCTCGTTATGGGATATTCTAAATTGCCAGATATCTGCATAAGGTTCATTTATATTCCCAAGAAATCTGCTCATAGTACTTCGGGTCTCTTATTGAGATCAACTGCTAGGTATTTGAGTATTTCGCTTACTCCCCAAATAAGCATTGGTTTTTGAGGAAATCACAGTGGGCCCTCGCCCATGTCACCTGCTCTGTAAATACTGGGACTTACTCTCTCTAAAGCTGCCTGCGTAATCCAATCACTATGCATCTTAATACGTTTTGGAATGCGAAATATTGTCACACTACACGCTAAGTCCATTTAATGACTCCGATATCTAAATTAATTTCAATTTGTACTACCGATTGTGATAAAAAGGAAAAACACAGAAAACAAGACAGCGTAAAAATATAACAAGGAATAAATTTCTGAATCATAGTCTGCCAAGATGTATATACTGCTGCATACAAAGGAAAATATTACGTTTGTGATGAAATCAGGCTCCGAATGTTCTAATATTGACTTTCTTTCCGTGTCATCTGCGAGTTCGTTAAGAACACCTGATCGAGAAGAACTGAGAGGTGGAGAACACCGATTTAAAGAAAAAGCTCTATGCTGACTTTTCTGCTACATATTAACAGTGCCATCATGTCTATTGCATGTTAACAAAAGACAACCTTGAGTCCAAAAAGAAGCAAACGTCAGATATTATACCATAATTATTACTAAGCACGTTCAGCAGTAGCTTTACGGGAGGATATTATGTACGATTTTTCTAATCCTTTGGTAAAATACAAATAAAGTGAGTGGTTACGTAACATTATGAATTTTGTGAACATATCTCTATCCAAACCTAAATTACAAATATTAATAAATGTAAAGTAAAGTAATTCACGAACTCTCATTTCAGTTTTACATAAATTTAGGCACTCACTATGTTGGCATTGCAGCACCACGTGCAATACATCTACTACAGTAGCCACATTCCTCTTATTGAACCACTGTATCGCAAATCCTTTTCTGATCCCTACTTTATTACTCGGGTGCAGTATTAGCCTCAGTATTGCTGTACCTTGGGTGTAAAATACAAATAAGTTTCATAATAAAGTTGAGAGTAGTTCATACAGAGCTTGCATAAGGTTCTATAATATGTAGCCTACAGGTACGAAAGTACAGGGTAAAGCTTAGAACTGCAATTTATTAGTATCTTATTCCCATGGAAACGTAACGTAAACTTTGTTGCTCTTTTTTGATACTCAGCAGCCGTATACATAACAAGACAGCAGTGCCGTCGCGAACAGTATTACAGAAGATTTATTTTGTATTTCTAATTTCAAATGAAATATTGTAAGCTCTTTGTATTCAGTTTAACCTCTCTTAATGTGCGACAGATTTATGACCGGATGTGATCTTTCCGTATGCAAAATTCTTGTGTGTACCATAACCTATATTTGTGGGATTTAGAATCACAAAACGTATAGCTTCTGGAAATATTCTTTAAAGCTCCTGTTAAAGAACGAAGCATGAGGTTATAGTTTAATGAAAAATAAATGATATACGCATCCCTTAAACTCTTTGAAGACTCAGGCTGCATAACTACAAAGGATATGCTCTTCCTGTCACATTACTTCTGTTACTTTTACTACGTTACATAACTTGGGCGCCTGGTTTAATGGGCAAGAGCTTCCACGATGCTGAACAAACCTACAGCAATATCAAACTGAGAAATCGTTTTCCAATTCCATCAGGGAAAAATTATTTATACTTATTTCATATTATATTTTAAAAATTTTATGTTATACTTGAAATATCTTTACTTAATTCAAATATCGCAGACCAGCTTCGGGGTCCATAAACTTTACAATTGTGTAAGTACAAAGTTTAAAACAGCCGGGGCGTAAAGCTGATAACTCATCTGTATTTAGTGCCGAGGATAAGAAGGAATGGATCTTTACCACCGCTCCCCTTTATATCTCCATGAAGTGCGCAGCGACAGTTTTAATGTACATCTGCATCTAAAACTGTTATATGAAAAGTTCTTGTATTTGTGAATAATTAGCTGGGTCTACAGCAAACAGTTCCGTACTGTGTGCGGTCTGACAGCTGCAGAGTATTAGCCTTTGTGCCAGTAAATCCGTGCCTGCAGTAAATGAAGTTAGACGTCTGTGAGGTATGCTATACCCCAAAGTGCGTGTTTATGCTCGTCACTGTAGCTCCTAGCCACCAGGACCTTACCGTGAAACAGCGAGTCATAGCGCACGACACAGCTTCTTGATGGAGCAGCCGACTCTCGGGTCACGCCGTGTTATTGATCACGCACCTGCAGAAGGCTCGCTGCCCGAATGGTGAACCAAAATATGTTGTTGCACTCCCGGAACCTGGCCGACAAACTTAACTTTTGTTCCAAGGATAATCGTATTGACCGACTCAAATATCCGCTCCAAAATTAGTGGAACAACTGTCATGTTAAATTTCAAAACGTTTAAAATTTAGAAATTTATATTGGAATTACACAAGAAATTTAAAAAAAAAATAAATTCTTAATGAAATGGGGACAGGATTAGGTTCGGAGAGAATTACAGTTATTCTCTTCCCAACCTGTTTCAATCTGTCTACATGAGGTCCCAGGAGAACAAGACAAGCGTAAACCTTGTAATTTGTGAAGAGCGTCTATTTTGCAGAAACTCTGGAAAATTTTGGTCTTTGCATAACCATTCTCAGTGAGCCGTGCATTATCACACATTAGGAAAAACAATATTAACAGCTACAAGTAGTACATACATTAATATATTTGCAATATAACCTCCAATTAGCTTAACTTTTATTTACAATGAAAACGTACATCGGAAGGGAGCTTACAGCAGACGTCTTATTACTGTGTATTGGCAAAGTGTTAGTGTCTATACTGGGTAACACTGCACTTATTATTGTTTGTTCTCTATTTATGATGACGGGATATGCCGTCCTGACGATGACCCTATATGACACTTCTTGAAGTTCCTGAACAAATCGGTACTGTTGAATACCATAATGTGTACTTTGATGGTTTATCATTCGAAGTATTTACGACGTACATAATAAGAAAAAATGCTTACGATAAATGTGAAGGTGTCCTTGTGGACGTCATTGAGACGTATGTGGTTGTGGAGGTGTAGCCCCACACATCTTTAACTTCGTCGCTGGATGGAGTGAAATGTTCAGCTTCACGGGTGGGCGGCAATAATCCAACGGAAAACGCTCCCAGTACCTACTAAATAAGAGGATTAGAGAGACCCCAAAAATATTACAAACGACTAGCAGAAGTTCTGGGTTTTATTTGCACCTCGTTCTAAAGAAGAAACTTTACTTACCAAGACTCTGTCATATAGGCGTTACATATTTTGCAGGGATATAAGGCATTTGTCGCCAGACTGAGCGGAAGGCACATTCAGCGTACAAGTCTCCAGTGTCAACACTGAAAAGAAGATTGAATATCCCATTGCTTGTTGCTACCGGCTCCTTGTGATACTGCAGTATCGTGCTTTATTCTGTAACAAGCTTGCCAACTTGGACGCGATGCAACGAATAGTTAATACATTGTAGGTTGTCAGAATGTGTGTTTACAAGGCAGATATTCGGAAGTGGTTCATTGGGTATTCTATATGAATTATACATTATTGTACCATACACATATTTTTTTACAGTCTCCTTGTAGAATGGCTTCTAAAGTTTGCCCTAGAATCCAAGTTCCTGGTTGTTTCCAGTATATTGGCGTTTGCCAGGTATATATATAGTTACCATATATGACAGGAATATGAAACACTGTTTACTGTAGCTCACATACACAGTTAATAAAAGATCTTTGCCGGAATAGGCTTTGTAAAGTATATTGTGCCCTATCTTACTTGGCTCTTGCTATAATGAAGTCTTAGGCACTCTAAGGTTGTAAATTGTACTTACCGATGCTAAGCTAAGACTGTGCGAGATTTTTGGTTTGCATAGTGCATTTTGGTTTTATCTTAATCTTCTGGGATGTGACACTGTGTCGGTGGCTTAGTTTTTCTCGACGTTTCTGAGGCCTGTTACGCCATCAGGGATGTGTGGGATAATTCCTTTGCATCATAACAGCGACATGACTGGCCTTTATGAACACGATAGTATAAATATTCTGGTTCTATAAAATGCTGCTACTTATTGACTAGCTGGGAAACAGCCCGCATCTCAAGAAAGCCTCATCTCGGTTAAGTTAATCAGATACAGATGTCGAAAGGCATTTAATTTTTTAAAAATAAATGCAACCCTATGTTAATCTAAAACGTTATTAAATTCTGAAATAATTTGCACACTGTCCTCTTAGTTGAACAATAATTGTTGAAAAGAATGCGCGCTATTTTTATGTCACAAATTTAAAACTCTGGTTGACTCAAGCGCTAATGCTGTATTTTATCCGGTACGGGTCCATTTGGAAATCTGGCGGGGTACCGTCTACGAATATTTTAATTGATTTTTTCTGATTTTCCTTAGTCCCTCATACCAATGATGGGGCAACACCTTACGAATGCTTCCTACCATATCTTTACAATTTCAGTATTCGTTATTATCCAGGAATAAGCCTGCAATAATCTTAGTATGTTTATTTAAACTTCTCTTATAGAATATTGCAGTTTTTTTTAATGTCTAAATTATAGTGCTGGTCTGCTTGTAGATAACGAGATGAAATTGTCTGGCAAGTTGAAAGTTATATGTTGTGGGTATAGCATTAGGTCTTGCAGTTCTAGTTAAACGTCGAGGCAAGTGACGACCGGCTTAATTATCTCAGCGTGTAAAGCATTATGATCAAAATGTTTTGAAACATAACACCTCTGCAGGTAAAATGTGGTCTGTTTAAAGCTTCAGATTCAGTTTGTTTATTTATATATCACACAAAAACTTGCACTTTTGTAATGTTACAATAATTGTACGGGTTGTGGAACTTTTGTAAAGCATTTCTTACCACAAGAATTCGGTCCAGAATATTTCGCTTTCCCTTTACCGCTTAAGATACACCGTTTAAAGTGTGGATATTTATAATCTTGTTTTTTGTCGTTTAAGTATCAGAACTTGGTCTTCGTTCTGACGTCTGTCTTCCCATAACCTTGATGTCCGTGGAATATATTGATGTATTCATGGAAGAAATAACATATAATTTTATTACAAATTTTAATATGATGCAGTAGTCTACTGTCATACGCACTACTTTTTCTCGTGACTGATTAAATTATTGGCAAAGAAAAAGTTCTACTGACGATGGGTTTCTACAGTTCGAAACGTGCAGAGGTATTTAGTTTTATCATTACACATTAAAGTCGTTTTCTGATGGTTTTGGTGTAATTTATTGCTTCAAGTTCATAACTCAAGGGTACGGATACAGACGAGTAAATTTGTATTTTTCATAAAATAAAATTATTTACCACTTGCGTGTCTTTAAATTTACATTTCATTGAATAAGAGATATCATATTGTGGGCCTTATGGATGTGACCTACAGCAAGCGCCATTTTGTTATAGGAATTTTGTGTGAAATTAAAAAAAAAGAAAAGAGACATATTTCCTGCATATTTTATACAGAGTGCACGGGGTATTAAGTGTTATGTCCAATTCGTGGAGAATACAGCACTCACTAAATTCACGACTATGTCAACATGCATTTACTGCCACATCCACAATATAAACGCGCTTGAAGTTTGGGATTTACTTCGGTGTTTCAATCCGTCATCCTGTGGGCTATAAAAATAAAGATATCAGCATATTTGTAGTATATGTTTACAACATACACCGTCTAAGTCTTTTGTTTAATACGAATAGCACAAGAACAATGAAAATGTTCGCGACAGAGCACACGCATCTCTGAAGGTCCTTGAGTTGGAGCTACCGTTGGGCAGATAGTTTTGCGATCACTTGATACTTGAAGAGGGTATAAAGTGACAGTACAATTTGACTAAAAGGGTATGGTTCCTGTGGTAATAAACAAGTTTGTTGAAACATAAGCCTAGTAGGTAAACGAAGAAATAAATGCGTAATGAGAGTACAAAGTATCAAGAATTCTAAAACAACAACCCACAAACTATACATTTGACAGTGTCTGAAGTTAAAGTGATAATTACAAATAAAGCAAAAAAACTTTGATAATGATGATGACAATTATGATAAATATTATTACAATATCCTGCTTATGTTACCTGGTTCCATAGTTACCTCATCAACAGATTTTCCCGTGTTGTTTACCGTGACGCACTTTCCACACCCTCTGAAGTGTTGTCCGGTGTGCCACAAGGATCTTTTCTGGGACCAATTTTTGTTATTGTTTTCATAAACGACTTGTGCAGTGCTGTCAAATATTCAAATTTCTTTCTCTTTGCCGACGACGTCAAAATATACTGAGAAATAAAATCCACTTATGACAGTTTGTTACTCCAATCAGAAATAAATAATGTTCGAGTGTAGTGTATTTCAAGTGACACGCAAATAAACGTTAACAAAATAGGAGTAATTTACTTTTGTAGAGAAAGAAACTGGCATGGATTTGATTACAGACTGTGTGAATCTTCCTTCACTTGCACGGACTGCTTCAGAGATCTGGAAGTGCTTATAGATATAAAGCTTTCTTTTCACCAAAAAGAAGGTAACGTTTTCTCTCAAGGTACTAGCTGTTTGGGGTTAATTCGGACTGTGACTTTCTCCTCTTGGTCACTGCACAGGCTTCTGAACCTATACTGAACTCTAGTCAGACATATACTGAAATGTGTCTCTGTTGCGTGGAAATCTACCGGGGTGCTGATAAGTCCTTAGCCCTAACACGAAGGAAAAAAGCTGCACTTGTCAAAAAAGTGATGGGCAGAGGAATGGACTGATTTGTCTAGGGTAGGAAGAGGTGGTGGGCTGTTGTGAATGTGGTAATGAACCTCCAAGTTTCATAAAATGCGAGGAATGTAGCTTGTTTCCTTTCTGACCGGGTTAAGGACTTATCAGCACCCCTCTATCACTCCTTCAGGTGCCTGTAGCTGGAAGGGAACCAGCCGAATTTTGTGTCTCTTTGTCATCACTGTTTTTCCAGTCACCTAGATTACAGCTGCGGAATGTTTTAAATTACTTGAAATTACACACCTTAGTACTCGGAGGCGTTACATAGATGTCCTTATTTTAAGGCATGTTTTCAATGTTTCAAAATATTTTCCTGCTTCTGTTGGAAGGTGTTGGATTACGCGTGCCAAATCAGACTTTTAGGGACTTTAGATTCTTTAATGTCGACTTTAAACGTCGAAAATGCTTATCCGCTCGATGCGCTTCGGTGGAAAATGCCGTCGACAGTGATACCGATACATGCACAGGACGTTCGGCCTCGGTCAGTATGATCGGCTAGTATCTGATACTTTTATACTGCATAATTCAGTAACTGTCTAACCTCCGAACCTGTAGTGTATCTAACTTGTGTGTTTTATATTATAATTATCTTAATTATGTACATTTTTTACTGATTATAAGTTTGGCCCTGTGTTGGTTAAGTGCTTTTTGTATATTAGTTCTCTTTAATTCTGCATACTTTGGGCCAGTTTTATAATTGGCCCTGTGCTCTTAAACTAGTATGCCAATGAACGAGAAATTGAATTATTATTATTATTATTATTATTACGACCATGATCAAACAATTGCTTGATATTTTAAACACAGATTCAACGCAGCACAGCATGAAAAAGACATTTCATTTTTCTGTATGATGGGTCTAAATTATTATGGGTTGCATGACGACAAATGCCTCAGACATCTGCGACTTTTCCTTATACCGTGAGATGGAATATTCTTCACTTTGAAGGACAAAGCTTTCTTTCTAGCTACATAGACCACTGAAACGCGTTACTCAATAATATCAGCCAGTCATTCCTGTAAAGAAAGGAGGAAAAGAAGAAAATATAGCAGTAAAATGCGTCATACACCTTCTGTAATATTCTCTTCTATGTGAAGAACGTAAAATGCTTCAACTTGAAGCTAACTCGCCCGATAACACTTGATGACGAAATAAAACCCCGAAGAGGAAGAGACTGGAGTGGCAATATACAAAATCCCCTCACGAAAGGCTTAAAAACTTCTTGAGTCTTCTAAACAATGCATTCTGAATACCTGCTTTGAAATTTTACGCTCCATTTTTTAAAAATAAGAGTCACTTAGGCTTACGTCTAGGGCTTGGCTGTAAACAATGCCAGTTCCTGGATAGCATCAGGTTACCAGGAAGGGAATTACAACGTCTAAGGAATGTTTGGAACTTAGCTTCCACTCCAGGGACTGCTGCACTGAGTTTATAGAATTCATTCCATTCACCAGGCTCTTAAATTCTGTCCCTGGGAATCCTTACTAAATCTTCACGATCAAAAGAGGAATCCTTTTCGCAGCGGGAAAGAGATATCTTTCTTCTAAGTGCTGTATGTTCTGAATTTTGTATTGTGTTTCAGAAAACCAGTGAAAGAAGACTTTTTTCCATCTCTCAGTAATTAAGGCCAAGAATTACTTTCACAGCAACAGAAATTTTATTCTCTTGTGAAATTATACAATGCGTACATAAGAGGAAATCTGTAAATAGATTCTTCGTAGAAATGTTTTGAAGAACCTTAATGTTAATAACCTGCAACTAATAAAGAAGTATCAGTAAGCGTTTTTCTAACCAAGAACACGCCTGAAGGACCCACTGTTACAAAGAATCTAGAATTGCATGAAGGAAATAAGAAGGCAACAAAAGAAAGCTTGGCTTCGAATGTACGTACTTAATTGTGTGTAGGTATTTTTTATTGTCGGATATAACCATAAGAGTAAATGGGAGAGAAAGAGGATCGGTGCCACCTTGAGCACAGCGTAACACCTTACTTATCAGCCACAAGGCAGTTTATTTGCAGTCTCAACAGGAATATGGCACAATTATTTTTGCTCGTTAAAAGTTGTTCGAAATCCAATCTTCACTCTCTATTTTAGGATCTTCTTAATATTTCGTTGGCTCTTTGGTTTGTTGTATTCGTCATAACCTGTGTCTTTATTTACTTTTCATAACAAAAGAGGAATTCATATGAGAGCTTTTATCTTCGCAAACTACATTTAAGCAATCGTTGCTCATAATAAAGCAAGTGGAAAGAATAAGAGACTGAAGATGTGAGTTACAAAGGAGTTTTTGGGTAAGAAGAGGACTTATTCAAAAAATGTTTGAAATTAGAGTGTTTATGTTAACGTTTACGCTAATAACTTAAAAATTACGCACCATGGAATTGGGCATAAACCGTGGTATGCTGAAAATAGAATTTTAAAAAGGGGATGATCAATCGGGGTACTTAAGCACACAAAGGAGAATAATATTTAGTCTGAATAGACAAGCAGTACTAAATGGTAAGTGCATTTTTTAACATTTGGAATGATGAATTTTACGCAAACTATGAACTGTCCAATCGACGTCTTCAAATTTGTCAAAGTATTATTGCATGTTAGCTCACTCCAAAGAAGGTAATTTTTATTGATAATTAAGATGATTATGAGTCACACTGACATTTTTTTAAGTAGAAGTGTGTGTGTGTGTGTGTGTGGAGGATTTGCATAAACCTGGGAATTTTGTTCTTGCATGTCTAAGAAATATCAACGTTAATATCAGAATGAATTACGAACACAGCACTACTGACGAAGGAACTGTTCAGAGAAACTAAATCCGTAACTACCACAACAACTTGCTTAAATACAGAATTCAATTCTCAGAAAATTATGATTGTGTTCATAGTAATGTCATTATTTTATTAAAAGAATAGGCCAAATATTTTCAGGGTCAATTTTGTGGATAGGGACAGGGAAGACAGAAATTTAAAACTTTCAATTCTTATTTAGTACAGCTGTCTTTATTTTACAGTATACCTTCTAACCTACACCTGTAGTGATACCACACTTGATCCTATTATTTGTAAGCTGAGCACGCCTGAAATTAAGAGGAAGCATGTACTGGTGAAGCTTAACTAAATGCCCCATACCGTGCCATCCACCTACCGACACGATTACAAGCTGTCGTATCATAATACCTACCGGTGCACAATTTGTCCATCGTCAGTTTCGGCTTAGTCTGTTGGCTCTGGATTACATCTCTCGGACACCAAATTACTGAACTGATCCATACGGAATATTCTAGATCTTCATGGCTTTGTTTGCACTCCATGATAATTACTGTACTACGTTTCACATCTTTTTAACACCCATAAAACAATACAAAGGACCAGAGAATTATTCGTGTATTTTGAACTGAAATGTTGGCCGTTGGCAAATCACGCTAGATAGAAAAAATGTAATTAAGCAGCATTTTAAGTGCCATAGCAACATCTTTACTTTTTCTCTGTATCAGGTCTGCATTATAGGCCGTATGCTTGTGTAGGCACTGCCTTTCACCCACACTGTCAGTCGGATGGAACATCATTGTTAAATTCTACAGACGTTCTGCATTTACGTGACCTCCCCATTGCAGAGAACAGACCTTCACACTGTGTAGGGAAGAATTTACTGTTTTTTGTGAGAATCACAATGGAACACGCTTATACGTGTTGCGGCATGAAGGTGTTATTTATGCTGCAGGAGATTGTGCTTATACATAATAACATCCGTGCTTTAAATATTTAAACTGGTGACGATGGTTGACGAAGGAACACGGTTTTTAACGTAAAATCCCAGATGGAGCAGTATTACGAATTTTATTTTGTGTTTTTTATTTATATGGGTTTTTGTGAAAATCATAACAAAGACAATAAAACCACGTTCTGCTTTGCCGTACGTAATAATAACAGGGAATATGCCAATGCAATTAACTTGCATATATATATATTCGTCATTCAAATAAGCGGAATTAATTTTTATAGACTTCCAAACACATAAATAATTCAGCGTGGATTATTTATTTAACTGAAAGTGAAGAGCACAAACAAAGCAAACTAGCGGAAGAACAGGTGGAATGACACTGCATTTATTCTAAATGTAACTTCTCTGTGTTTTACAATTTGTATAACAAAATAAATGATGTAATAAAGATTAGGAAGAATTATGTTACTTCATATGAATAAAGTGAAGTACGGACATCAATAAAGGGGAAGGAATACGTGTAAACCAATTAATAAAAGGGTTTTAATGAATCAAACAAAAATATTAAGTAGACACCTAATGAGTATGGCCTGGCATGATTCAATAGACTGACTTGCCACGGACTAGAAGGCTTATTTTTATCTGTCACAAAAGACAAATCTTTTCTCCCCCCTAGCACACTGTCGACCCCCTTTAGACCCACCCAGCTTCCTACCCCGACTAATGGACTAAAGTGTAAATCTAAACTCTCACCTTCATTGCGACCGACACCCATAATTCGTGGAGTTTAATCTCCAGCTTCTAAAACACGTACATATCATGCTGCACCCTCATAAAACAATTCTATACTTCTTTCGTATTGCGTAGTTTATATCAAAATATATAAAAGGAAAAACGTACATACGGACATAATTTAATTTGTAAGACTTTGTACAACTCGGTCGACTGCACTGAGTATTCATAACTTTGTTCATTTTCGTCGGACATATTTCATTTTCACGGCCGAGTTTTTATGAGCTCAATCTACAGTTGTCATATCACAAAATATTCCCATACTGCCACCTTTCCGTGCGCATATCCATCAATACACCATCGTCACTCTACAGTCTACATACAGACAGAGTCGTAACGTAAACTTCATTAAATATTTAGCTTATATTTGCTTTATTGTGAGCTACAAAGCATCTCAGCAACCAGTGCAAAACGTTTCTTCAGTTTGAAAATATGTAGTATGTTTTTGTATAGAATTTTTTTTGTAAATTTGGCGTTCAGAAATACGTAAATTATAATAAATATAGGTACGTACATATGGGGAAAATTTTCAATTTTGTTAATTGCACTTTAGTTATAAAAAACATTGTACGTCAGATATCAAAGCAGTGTTTTTAAAACTTGGAAGTTAAAATATAAAATCTGAATTGCTTTGTCTGCTTTTGCGAAAATACAACTTCCCTTCGAATTTGTCCACGGTTTAATGTAAAGCTGAAGCACGAAGCTTCGGACTTTGGATATGCTTCCGAAAACTCTTGCTTAAATTTTGTATTAAGTGAAGGATAAAGTCGAAAGAACCACCATCCAGGCCTTTGGAATGAATAACCATTATGTCTAGCCGAAAACAATAACATTTTTTTGAAAGGAAACTGTACTACACATCGGGGTCCAAAAGTTTTAGGACTGATTTTTTTAAATATCGAAGACACGTACTTTTTTATTCAAAATAAGCTACACTGGCATATATACAGGCGTTTGTGCGGTCGTACAGTTTCTAGAAAGCTGCCGAAAATTCCTCTTTGTGGACCTTCTTTAATTCACCAGTTACGGCTTCTTGGATCTCAACAAGATCCGCAAAGTGGAGTCCTTTTAACTTTATTTTCAGCTTGGGGAATAGAAAATAGTCTGGCGAAGATAAATCTGGAGAGTACGGGGGCGAGGTGATAAAGAGTTGTAACATTTTTTTTTTGGGGGGGGGGTCAAATATTGACAAACACTTGCAGCTTTCTTGTGGGCGGACGCATTATCGTGCAACAAAAAAAAAATCTCGAGAGCAGAACGTAGCTGGACGAACCCGCTGAATGCGCTTCAGGAGGCGATCCATTACTCCTTTATAAAATCCTGCATTTACTGTTTTTTTCCCCTGGTACAAATTCTTTGTGCACTACGCCTTAAGAGTCGAAAAATTATCAACATATTCTTGATGCGGGACCTTTGGAATTTCAGTTTCTTAGGCCGAGGGGATGTCTCACCAACCCATTACAGAACTCTGTCGCTTTGTTTAGGGGTCATATGCAAACACCAGGTCTCATCTCCCGTAATAAATTTGTTTAAAAATTTTTTTTCTGCATCGGAAATCGCGATAATGTCTTGGCAAGATGTGACTCGATCTTCCCTTTGCTCAGGTGTCAAAGAGTGTGGAACAAAACCGTGCACACAACTTTCTCTTTACCAAATCCTCTTTCAAAATCTGAAGAACTACAGTCTTTGGGGTATTCAAAGATTCTGCTATCATTATTGATGCGATTCAACGGTCATTTTTGACCAACTCAACAGCAGCAGCAATGTTTAACTCAGTCCGAGTCGATTTTGGACGGCCAATTCTCTCGTCATTTTCTACCGCTTCCTTTCCGTCTCGAAATCTAGAATACCATCTAAATAAGTTTGATCGGTTCAGAGCCTCATTCCCACAAGCCTGTTGCACAAATACTAGTGTTTCTGTCGCAGACAGACCGGCTTTGAAACAAAATGTTATGGCAACTCTCTGTTCATTTCCGCCATCCATGACGTATGAAGGAAACTGACTTTACAAGACAAGTTATAACTCGTACACTGTTGAAGATAAACGAACGAAACTCGTTGTGTGAACGGATGTTATTTGATAGTACTTAGTTAGTGGGTTGGCCGATAGATCGCTCTAGTTCTGTTATTTAAAAGAATCAGTCCCAAAACTTATGGATCGCACTATGTAAGTAAAAAAATAATAGGGGAATAATTTCACACTGAGGCAACTGAAGAAAACTTCATAACAAGAGGGAAAAGGAAAATAAATTTTTCGTAATTATAGGCTTGCTGATTAGTAGCATAATTTACTGAGGATATGTTAAAATAATATCCAGGAATATGTATTTCAAATTATAACACGAACTTCCGTAGATTAATTATGCCACTGGTAAGTTTCCTTAATAGGACATACACACCGCATGAGATAAAGAAGAGAAAGAATGAAGTACTCAGAAACAAAATATTTATACCATTACATTTGTGTACACCGTAGGGAAAGAAATGGTGTATTGACGTATGGGAGCAGGTAATACTCTAGTAATTAGAAACTGAGATGCAAGGACCATATATATGGAGACGGTGAAATAATGTGTCCAAGAATAAAAGTGAGTTACTTACAAGCGCAACGGAATAAGACTCAAGAGTAAAGATTACACACGTTTGGCCGAAGATTTTCGGCCAATTTCAGGCGTTTTCAATTTCGTTATTCTTGGAGACATGTAGCAAGATTTATAAACCCAACATGACGTATCATTTGGAATAACTTCAAATGATGTGAAACACGAACCTCCTAATCCAGAGCAGTAGTGCTTTTCTGAAGCAACTTGTGAGTGTTAAATTGTATATAAGTACGAAACGATACATCACGTCCGTAATTCGTTTCTCGTTGCGGCAAGACACAGCTGGACAAGATGGCCTCCAGGAGAAGCGAGTGATAGTATTCAACATTTACGGAAACCTAGCATTAGACGATCTTTCCCTTTGAGCTTTGAGCGTGAGACTATCAACTCTCGACCTCAAAAACTATCATATTACAGACTGTCACACAGAAATTCGGAATTGGACGAATCCTTTAGCATGAGATACGGAGCAGAAAATAAATATGAAATTTGGAGCTTTGAATGTCAGGAGTCGCTAAATATGACGTTCGTCGAAATAGGTTTCAAGAAAATTAGCGCACAAAAGTGCAGATGGGACCAAGGTAGTACTAACGTTACGGGAAATTTTAAATTTCTCCGTGTGAAAAGGAATGAGAATCGTATATTGGCATATTATTTTCATACACGAGTGAAACCTATCTCTATGTGAGAGAGTAAAGTTTTTGAGAAACGTGACGTCATGGTGCTCGAATTAGGCATAATCGTAATGAATCGAAGCAGAGTTGATACAAACAATCAGAACTGCTATTCAACCAGGTCCCTAGAAACACAGAAATTATCTTACGATATTTTATGTCAAATTAGTGAAATTATTTTAAGTCAACAACTTGGATCTAGTTTTTACAAGAAATTAACAATAATGGAATTTAAGTAATAAACTTTGTTGCATGCAAGAATCTGCCAAAAGCATAAAGTTTTACCTGATACTAGGGCCCTTGATATTGACACTGATATCAACCTTCTAGCAAGTCACCATTTCCGAGCGACCGCTTAGTCTGCTTATTGAATAATACTGTCCAGTTCGCCTTTGGGGCCCAACCAGGCTGCTGTTGAATTAACACACTGCTTTCTTACAATAGGATAAACCTGCCGGGGCGTGTAGTTAACCACTCACATCCACCTAGTGCAGATTTTAAAAATGGGTGGAGCCACACTTCTGACCCCTCTATATGTCATTATGGAAGGTATCAGTTTAGGTAGGTTTTCACCCTTTTTATAGACCACGCAGGTCCTTAGGGCAAGTAGAGGTATAGCTCTACTTTTTTCTATGACCTTTCGACACTAGATGGGGGTGGGGGTCAGCCCCACGCCCCGGCCGCAGGTATCAGTTTATATGTCCGTAATAATTCGGAATACTTTTGGGCTGTGAAATATTTATTTATTTATTGGAGGGGGATGATGAAACCAAGAGGAATTAGCTTGGTGTTTGAGAAAACCTCAGGAGCAGACTACCTGGTAGATGGAGATGAAAATGGGAGGACAGATGAATGCCTATTGAATAAATAAGACTGATGCGCATGGACTGAATCCGGTCGAGGATAGGGACCATTAGCGGTCTTGCAAACATGGTGATGAAATGTCCATTTCCATAAGAAGATGGAGTTGTCTAAATAACTGAACATTTAAACCTCTCAAGGGGACTGCTACACGGGCGTATTTCACGCTTTATTAGGAATAGTACCTCCTGTCGTCCAGCGTAAAAGAAATTCAGTTTAATGTAAGGAATGTTGTAATAATTGGTCCTCATATGCAAAAGTGCGGGTAAATCCGCAGACATATCAAATATATCAGAAGTTCCTGTGGGTCACTACTATGAACAATCGCTGAATAATTTTTTACAAGAGAATTTTGTCTGTAGAATTGGCGCCAGTCACCATTCACGCTGAACAAAGCGACTGATCAGTCTGACTTCGCAACCTGCCTGATTGATGAAATTAAAGAGCTTTTGAGCATTGCGTGTGCATTCGTTACAAGCAAATGAGATGGATTTAAATGTAGGAATATCCTCTTCATGTTTAACTTCACACAAGTCAGGTAGCTTGAGCCTCAGCAAAATTCTTTCACTTTGTGCGAAACTACACAGTCTCATTTTCGGAGATATGCCTGAGTTTGTCGCGCGAATGAAGGCATAGTTATGATATTAAAAGGTGGTGACACAAGATTTATGCAAACCAGAGTTTTATATCGGTTTGAAATGCTTACCAAACCTACACTTCCTAAATTCAAAGGTGTGAATTTATTTTCTTCCATATTGCGGCCTTATTCCTTGTCGGTTATTTAATTAAATGTTTCACTTCCCCTTATCAATGTGTGTTTTTATTACTTCTTTGTTAATTTTTCTATCTATCTTTTCCCCGTGTGCTAATGCCATACTACTTTTGTTTCTGACTTCTGTGTAAATTCGGATGATTCACTTCTCCTAGAATTTATTGGATGGTATCGCATGGGACGGATGGAAAATACGAGTATAGCTCGCTGTACGTCAGCCCTCTGTGCGTCGTGCCTTAGCAATATTAATAATGCAGCGTGCTGTTTGTTGATAACAAATGGAAAAAAGGGGGTGGATATTGCGTGAGTTTCCATTATACTTCACGGTTGCGCGCATATGGGTCCTATCTCCATAATGAATCACCACAGGCAACCTTCGCTCCTGCGACAAGTGAGATTCAAATCTGAAATCTTGAAGTCTCGTTCCACATTCGGGTCAAACTATGCCTTCAGGAGGTGCGCTTGTTGGGCTGCACTTCTTCGTCAATGATTGATACCATTGCAACAAATAGCGTTGTTTTATGAAACTTTTGCTTTTCTTATACGAAACACGTAGCACATATGTACATAAAGATATAAGGAACTTCACGTATATATGTCGACATAACCATATGCATACGTACGTACATACACGCACACACACACACATATATATATATACATTACACATATATCACCACACGCAAGATTATCTACATTAATTCAGACGTTTATAAACATACATACCTATATACGTACTTACGTATATAGATAGGTGCATGCATAATGCATATATGTACACACATGTATACAAACACGCATACTTGCAGAAGTACAAACACACGTCCATACGCACACATACATGGATACATACACACACATAATACATACATACATACAAACATAATACATAATACATACATACAAACATAATACATAATACATACATACGTACATACATACATACATACATACCAGCACACATACACACATAAATACATATATTTTATCAGTGTGCGAAAATACGGTCACATTATTCTGGGTAAGAGGCTAATCTAGGACATTTAAAGACTTGTTCCTTCGTAAAGGAATCATTTTGCTTGCCCTCCTAAATGACAGAAGTAAAACGTGCTTCCTTGTAATAGCTACGCACAAAACGGAATTTAACCAGAATATTCCAGTCTTATGGAACTATACGCCGTGTCAACTGGTAAATAGTTAGTGATGTTTCGGGCGAGCTTGATTCCTCCATCTTCAGCTTCAAGCAGTTCTTGGCCTGCTTGAAGCTGTGGATGCCGACAATACTGTCCTAAAATGTCTGTACCTCTATACCAGCCCACAAAGTACCTGCAATATCATAAACGACCACCAAACCTGCTGTAAGAATCCCAGGTGTCGCCCATTTAACCTATTTCTTGAAAGAGAAAAGAATCTTGTGAAACTTGTTTTTACCAACCAATGACTTGCGGCCAAGACAGGTGTTGGAGATAAAAAAATATTTTTTTTCTTTCGTTTGCATGTCGTTGTGAATTTTTGCGTGTTGTGGAAATTTGATGTTCGATAGTGGTATAGTGTCTGCACTCATATTTTATTGTGGATGCTACGGAAAGGATTTCGATGAAACTTAGTATTGTGGTCTACACCCAAAATTCTTCAGGAAATTTTAATTCTGGTTCTCACATCTTTAGTGAAAATTATGTTCTTCAAGAACCTGAAATATCACTTCGTATATTTTCTAATAAAGTTGAGTTTTGTACATATTTTGTTGCGTTACCCCCACCACAATATACACATATATATTATGTATATATATATATATATATTTATAAGTTTAGTTTTAATGTTTTTTCAAATATAGGGAACATTCAATGGAATAAGACAAAAATAACTCTTGATTTTATGCATGTCGGCAGTGTGACTAGTTATTCATTAATAGCTTTGGATCTGTCATAGAAAAACATGAAAGCCAGGGCGTATGGAAATCAACAAAGACCGTACTGGGAAGAGGTAAAAATCTATTAAATGAAATCTATTTTCTTCTGGAACGTGAAGCCTTAAATTTCAGGAGAAATGTCACCGTTTCAGAGGAAGGACCAACCTCCATCTTCATCTCTCATGCACATTGTACAGGGAAGCTGCAATTTCCTCCAATCATTAGTTTCTAACTACCGCAGTAGCCGACATTACGTTGCATAAAATAGAACACTTCTTTGTCAGTGTCTGTCATAACCATATATCTAACAAATGTTTGAACATTTTACTATACCTACTCTGTAATCTTTAGTGGTGATTTACTTATGCAAGCAGGTGGACAGTTACCTTCACTTATTACACATTGCTTCCTACCCTCAATTGGTACACTTTAACAACAGAAATATAACTTGTTCCACTATTTGATGTTTGTGTAACCGCGCATCATTGATACAATAATATAAACAGCCAACTAGATGCAACAGCAATAATTTATTAACAATTTCAATCAGCTCAACATGTTTTGGGCGATAATTTCGCCCATCCTCAAGAACACTAGACTGTGTTTACTATACAGCCTGGTGACCAGGACGAGGTGGAACCTGGTCCTGGTCACCAGCAGGTCGCATCGTCGGTGCCTTATACAATAAGCTGCAAACACAGTCTAGTGCTCCTGAGGATGGGTGAAATTATCGCCCGAAACATGTTGAGCTGATTGAAATTGTTAATAAATTATTGTTGTTGCATCTAGTTGGCTGTCTATATTATTGTTCCACTATGTCAGAAAACTTGTGGTTAAAGTTCTCGAAGTAATGGCAACAGTTCACATTGCACCTTAGTTTCACAAGTTGTTTACAGGAACTTACTGTCGTGTCCACGTTACTTGAGGTCGAATGCCACCCTGCCTTATCTCGGACCTGTTGTGTATCTCGCAATATCAGACGGAGCACTACTCGGAGAGATAAATTCTGCCTGCTGTACTGTAATTCAAAATTTATATCACCACTCAGCTCTATTCTTTTCTCCGTTAGAAACCCCTACTATCGACACACTGCCGGAAAGAGGTTGTTTTGCTCTACAGCAACATACATTTCAAAATAAGATGCTTTAAAAGCACTGTTAGCATTCAGTGCTTCAAAGCTTGAAATGAAAGGCCACATGAGATAAATCATACACATATTCTGGCTTAACAGTAGCTACAATCGCTATTCAGCGACAAGATACCCACACAGTATGTCAACACTCAATTTTATGTCTGTTAAAGAAATTCGAGTGTTCGGTGTCTCGCCCCGTGCACAACCCCGAAGTCCTGCAAATGCCATATCCAGCTGCTGACATGCCATCACAATTTCAGCAGTAAGACGACTTATAAAATTTGATGCCTGTTACAGAGTTTCGAGTGGCCGGTTGCTCGTCCTGTGGAGAGCCATGAAGTGATTCAGATACAGCTGTTGTCATATAATCGCTACTTCACCAACAAAGTGTTGGGCACTTACGGACTAGTGTTGCAGAAGGTGGTGAAAGACGGACATCTCATTGTGGCAGACACTTTGCTGGATCTCAACAACAAGCCTTTGCCGGTGAGTCGATAATGCGTTTCGGCTTATGCTTCATCCTTCTGTATTTTTATCGCAGCTGGCAGATAAATACCAGATGACTCATAAACTAAAAGAAGTAGCCACCAATTTCAGATTCAGATACGCAACACCTTAAAGATATACGGATTTTTACCTGTGAAATAACGGAAATTATAGTTTGTTCTGTAATACTAAGGAACTCCTTCTGATAAACCAATTCATTTCACCAGAACATTGCCGTTATACTTTTTGGTTAATGGAACTCTAAGAGAAATGGAGTCGACATTTGGTCCGTTTGCTGAGACCACTACTTTGTCTTGGAACCTCGGGCACCGTGCGCGCAGTGACGCGTCCGCGTTCTAATTTGTCGAGATCAATGGATCTTGATGACATAGGAAAACTTTTTTTTAGTTTCGGTCCAATATTAAATGGAACATCCAAATAATATCTTTCTGATCCTGTGTTACACATCAACCACAGACCACAAATATTTAACTTAGGCCAGCCCAACCTGCATTTTGCTGCAATATGATTGTCCGCGACACAGTTTTATATTAACCATGGAGGCATTTGATATAAGAAAACTTCCTTTAACCATTTCCTTGGAAACACCACAATAGATATACGAAACAGCTTCCTTCATTTGTAGTTGAATAATAATAAAAATTAACACCACTTCCACGTTCAAAACTGACGCTGTCACAAATTCTTACATATAGCTACATTACTTTGCATGGATTAAAATAATTGTGGACATGTGTTTACGGGGATATCTTCTGTCTAGTGACTTGCCGAAGTGCAGGCACCAGCAACAGCTGCTTCCTGTTATTTTCCTTATCGGCAATACAGTCCTTTTTTACTGTGCAAAATCCCACACCTACATTAAAGTACATGCAATATGACTAAAATCATGAGGAAACAATCTTGAGCTTGAGTGTTTTAACACTTCTTCAGCTGCTGATTGTGCAGGAGAGGTCCAATCGCACCCGAACTCCAATATGTCCATAAATCTCTATGTGAATATCTTCTGGGGTGTCTTGTTATTTTAATTGTACTTATAAGATTTTATATATTGTCGGTTCTGTGGAGAAAAAATGGTTCTCAGCGCAGTAGTAGTGCAAATAAATCGAGGAAATTTGTGTAAAATTTAATTAAATGTAGGAAACGCAGCATGCGTTCCTGTATATAATAACAAATCATTGTGTTTAATATGCAGTTTGAGAGTAGTTGTTACAAGAAATGGAAAGCAAACGAAATTTTATCAGACATCAGAACTACACAGCAAGCAAACATACCAAAGTTAGCCAACGTAGTTGTTGTTGTTCAAATGATCATGTTCTTTCGATTTTTCATAGGGCGGGTTCTGTTTGAGCTTCCTTTATTCTAGGTTATGTATTTTATTTTTTTATAAATATTTTATTTTATCGTCAATAAGGATTTGTTGTATGCCAATACAATGTTTAGAAAAATAAGCGGGTAAAATAAACAGTATATCCGTTTATAAGTAGAGTGAAGTTACACAGTATACAATTTTTAAAAATTGAACTTCATTTACGTGATGAATATAATGTTGAAGGTAATTGGCGACATTGCTTATTTTGAAAAAAATCAGCTACACTTGATATAAACAATGTGATTTGGCGGTCTTTGTGTCGTAAATATAATAATTCACTGTATTTTTTGTCATATATCTGAATGAAGGTGTATGCGCTTCCATAAACAAGAGAAAATAATAATAATTAGTTTAATACAAGGCGATTATTGATTTATCAATATACTGAATTAACAGCTTAATGCCTAATTACAAGAGAGCACTGGTACAAGGAGAAAAGAAACAGACCAGATCAAGACAGGGACAAAGCACAGGATGAAACAGAAGCGAAATACTGCAAATAAATTCCCTCTGAGATCAAAAGTACAGCAAACAGCAAGAAAAAATTAAACTTGATCCCAATGAATAAATCAAGCCAATAATAAGAATGATATAAAAATAAAATTAATAATAATAATAATAATAATAACATGGACCATGGATTTTAGAGTTACCAGCAGTTCTTAAATTCCCAAAACAAAATATAACGTAGATATTTGGCATAGTTCAGAATGAGAAACTTCTGAAGATACAGACAGAAATAAACACACACAGGCTGCTCTAGTGTGTTTATGCACTGCGTGGAAGGGAAATCTAAGAAGTTGAAGTGCAGGAGACCTTTAGAGGGCTGCAAGGAGCGGTGAAATCTTGAGTGTCCAGTGCTGTATTGCAACAGACATACGTAATCGTATTTCATCTCGGATGATTCTCTTGGGCCATTTAACGTGAAACCGCACTCGAGAGGCTCAAGCCTGTGCACTAAAGTTGGGATCAGCTAATGTGACACATGTTACGTCCATGTCGAATGTACTGCATATAAACAGGCGCAATTCCGGCCTTGAATTTTTCATGATGTGTCGAAAGTTTCTAGTGACATAACCTAGGCCTACTGAGACTTATAGTGACAATTTCAGCTAGGAAAATTTAGGTGGAAATACTGAGCAAGTAAGAAGGTTTGTATACTGAGTTGAGTGTTGACCTCGTGCTGTGGTTCGAGGTGGATTCAGAAATGGTGTGTGATAATCGTATAAAGTATTTGTAGCATTAACGCTAATATGCCTGTAAATAAATCTTTAGTAACTTAAAATGTTCCTTTCGGGGAAGAAATCCTTACTGACAATAACAGCAGAAGAATGTTTGAAACTACACTCACAAGAAAAAGGTCAAAGCGAGAGTGACTGCGGGCAAAGAGAATTCATGGAAAAGTATTTAGTTTTGACTTTTGTCTTGTATTTCATGTAACACTGAGTCAGGTTTTCTGGGATTTATCTAAAAAGAAAGATTATTGACACAAATGTAAAATAATTGATGCCTACTGTTAAGAGTTTTTGGGACGGGTAGCTCAGTCGGTATAGCGACTGACTATGGGCTGGACGGTCCGGGATCAAATCCCGCTGGGGACGAGATTTTCCGCCCCTCCAGACCGGCCCTGGGGCCCACCTAGCCTCCAGTAAAATGGGTACCGAGTCTTTCCCGTGGGGTAAAGTGCGGCCGGGGCGTGCTGCTTACCACTCACCCCCTTCTAGTGCCGCGGTCATGGAAGAGTAGAGCTATACCTCTACCCACCCTCTGGGCCACACCGGGCCTGTAACGGGATCACTTTATCATTTTACCTTTACTCTTGAGAGAATACATGTAAAACAGTTCAATGAACAACTAGAAATAATCTGAAAGTCAGGAAGTTGAGGAACAAGAAATCAAGCGAACAGAGTAATTTCGGAATGCATAAAAGCAAAATTTTCCCATCATGCCTTAATTTCGTGCACTGTTGTACAGAATATAATTACTGCAGCATATATTCAATTTCTACGCCAAGGAAAGGTTAGAACCTAGTGATAATGTCGTCTATCATTTTAAGCTTTGTACGTTTCCACTAGCGCTAATTTCAGTTTGTTGGTTTCGCCAACAGTTTTGGCTATGGTTAATAAATGGCGATTCGTTGCTCGCAGCAGATCTGTAACGGACCGCAACAACATCGACACAGACACATCCACCGACTGCACCGGAAGAAATACATTTTGTACTGTAACCTAACGACAGTTAGTTGAAACGTCTGGAACTCGAAGAAGTTTTAGTGCACTCCTGGGAGCCGGCAGAGAAAGTCTCCGGATTCTAAAATTAAATTTCCCTCGAGGTGGTACAGCATAAAATATTCACATGCCTTTATGTTCGAAATTTTACTTGCAGTTCGAGGTGCTCTTTCGCAGAATACTGAGCACATTTGTACAAAAGTTGTAAGGATTAACAACAGGCTAGCTCGAGTCATAGTTTGTAGTCGTAAATTACTCTTAAAAATTAGAATTTGCCTTAGAATAAGCATTTTTTTCTCCTCATGGACCTGCATGTAACATCGAGAAAAGAATTTCTACCGTACTGTAAGGGCAAGGTGGCGAGCTGATTTATGGAATGTTTACGAAAAGTGACCTTGCTTGCATAAATCACATTCCGGTTTCATTATTTGCTGGCTGTTAGTTGAAAAACACACGGCGTTGTCCTTCATTCTATCGGAGGGAGAAATGATTGATTGAAGGGTCGTTCTTTGTCAACTCTTATCTGCTTTATTTCAGGTACGTAAGAACAAACAAAGGCGACGTTTAATGTTATTTGACCGACGTAAAATGCAGTTTATCCTACTTAATTGCTTTCTGTTGGTTAACGACTTTAGAGATCGTGTAACAGCTTTTACAGCGGTGAGATTATGGAGAATAAATGGTATTCGGGGGCGGCCCGTGTCAACACGCCTCAGGATATAGTTCTGAAAAATTCGCAGCAAAATTATTGTAACAGTCCGGTTTGAATTTTAACGGTACTCAGTAATGTACAACAAAATTAATTATACACGTCAACACTAACTTTTTTACTTATACATAAATAAATAAATAAAAAAGATAGTGCTGACGTATATAATCAATTGTATTATACATTCATTCTAGCATTTCATAATGCCTTCTTTCATGGTATTCAATAAATATTTTTATTTGTCTGTCTCATGTTAAAACAGAATTCAATAGTAATTTTATGGAAGCAACTTTACTTCTTACAAGGATTCTGATTCCACATCTGCTTGCCACCTTGCAAATGTAACGCAATCAAACAGTCATCTGAACCACAACCAAAAACATTTTCACGGTCTGCAACATGGAACTTCGCGGAGAAGCCATTATTTATCATCCCTTGTATCTTGGAGGTCCGGATTCAAACATCGCCTCGATGAGTAGCTATATTATGTACGTTTCCCATGGCAATTTATCCAGTCACCAAAACTCTAGGATAGTACGTCAAATTAGGCCATGACAGCTTCCTTCGATGTTCTTTGATTTAAAAATTATCTCATGAGCATATCTTTCGACGCGATATAGAGGAAACGGATGTCGGGTTGGTAAAATAAATTGTACCTGATAAGCAGTATTACGTGACATGCTGGACTGACAATATCAGATTGTGGGAAATGGAATGTGTTCAGGAATCAGGGCTGTGGTTACGTAGAAAGTTAATATGATTTTATTCTTGATGTAAATATTGAAATTTTCGCCCTAACGGCTGTTATTATCATTGTCAACAGCATTAGCAGCGATGTCGAATCTGCTCAATTATATCGCATTCGGGATGCGACGTACTGATGCATGAACTGTTTTCGGTCAATTTGCTGATCACATTGAATACAGCTTGAATTCATCCCATGCACATTGCTTGTTCTAAAATTGTATATAACTGCCCTCGTATCATCTTGAACTGTCCAGAGAGAGCCTTACACACACACACACACACACACAGTCACGCAGCTGTTTACACGCCTAGTTTAGGTTTCATCGTATATAAATTTTAACATATATATATATGGTCTTATACGACATAAAGAAATTGTATCTCTCGGGTAATAACGTTTAATATTTGAATCGAAAAATGTATCCTGCCAACCCTTATCCAAGAACATAAAAATCTGGATATAGAAATCAGTAAGATTATCCCTTTCTGCTCATGTATAACTAGTAGCCAAAATACAAGGCAAAATCACAACACCGAAAACTAAGGGAACCATTAAAAATTTGCGAAATCTAAGTGCAGACTCTCTTAAAATATTAGTGAGTTTCGGACGACTCAGAAAGATTTGTGGCAGAAGCTAGAGTATCGAATGTTTATATGTCTTTAGATGTTATACCAAATTTCTTTGAGTATCGAAATAAAATTTTGATATTTCAGTTTCATTTGCCCATTGTTTGATACTTCCACTCCCACAAATTGTTAAAATTATGGTACTTTTAGTCTTATTTGCTCATTTTTAAAATTATAATTCAACTGATAGCTAAACCTATTAGACTGTCAGTTGTATTTGCCTGTTGTTATACTTTATTTCTACTGATTTCTAAATAACTCACAAGGAAATATCGACTGCTGCTCTTGGGTATAACGCTAAACATCAAGGTAGCATTGATAAGGAGAATAAGGGGACATTAAATTCGGTGAATGCTTGCTACCATTCAACACAAAACATATTTTTTGTTATATAAAAACTCAAGTATAAAGTGCACGAAGCTAAAATTTTGCCTGTTTTATGGGTATGAAACTTGGTCTGATGATATGACAAGAAATTTTTTGAATGTGCAATATGAATATATGCTGAGAGCATTTAGGAACAGGATGCTAAGGAAGGTATCTAGGATGCAAGTGAAAGAAAGTAAAAAACGGAATGGAAAAATTTGAATGATGAGATAATAATATTTATACCTTGCTAAATATTAAGAGGATTATGAAATACAGGAGGACGAGATGAACGTGACATATGGCACATTTGGACAAAGAGAAAACTGCATACAGAATTTTGGTGGAGAAACAATAATAAGTTGATCTTAAAGAAATAAAGTTGGAAGATATGGAGTTGATTCGCCTGGCTTAGGTTAGCGACAAACTTCGGCTCTTATACACATAATAAGTCTCAGGTCTCATAAAATAAAGGAAATTTGTTGCTTATCTTATCAATTATTAACTTTACGAGTGGAAATCTGCTCCATGGTGTTAATTGTGACTTGTTTGCTTCAGGTTCATCTCTTCAACTATAATAATAATAATAATAATAATAATAATAATAATAATAATAATACTTTGTTTCTACTTGATCAACAGAGTAAATTTAGGCTGAATTAATGTAGTGCTCAACATATATCAAAAAAGCTCTCAAATCCTATCAGTACAAAATATCTTTCCCGGAAGTTTTACGCTCAGCAAGCGGTGGAAATATACCAAAGAGCTAAATAAGGCTGTAACCGTTCCATTTTTTTTTTCATTTTTAAGTCGACAATTTAAAGATTTTAATTCCAGTTTCATTTTTTGATTGCAATTTCACAAGACAATAACTAGTTACTTTCGGTTTTTGAAAATTCTATTTCTAATTCTTAGCTGACTAAAGAGCTTGCCATTGTAGTAGCTGTATATTCATTTTTATTTAAAAACGAGAATGATAAAGCCTGGAATACAGACTCGTATCATTCCCGGATCTCATCACTGATGTTAAAGGCTGAATCACCCGTCTGCAGCAATGAAACCAAAGTCTAAAGACTTGTACAGAAGCAGGCCGTCTTTGACATATGAAACTGCCATCGAAGAAGAAAACTAATAAAAAATGAAACAATTACAATAAATATTAGCAAATAAGCTTGCAGTTAGATTGCATTGCGCTCTTGAATGAACTGTTCTGCTTGTCACTTATCTATATTTAATACACGTCGGGAATCAGCCAAATGAATGTATAAGGTTACCGAAAACAGACATTTTGTGTCGCGCGTAACTCTCTCGTTGATGAACTGTTTGTGAGTTCATGATGTTCAATGTGAAAACTGTAAGTTTTAGCGAGCCAAAATTAAGTTGAATAAGAGACAAACTTGATGTCACTAGTTATGTTTTATTTTACTTCTTCTATGCTCAACATGTTTCGGACATTAATACATCCATCATCCGGAGCCTGCGACTTTTCTATTGTATCACCACATTGGTCGTGTGTTCTTGTTTCGATGTGTGTTGGGAGTTTCGGTGTGGCTGGGTTGAGGTGGTATCCGTGTAGCAGTTGAGCTTCAGCCTGCTACACGGATACCACTCCAACCCAGCCACACCGAAACTCCAACACACATCGAAACAAGAACACACGACCAATGTGGTGATACAATAGAAAAAAATTCGCAGGCTCCTGATGATGGATGTATTAATGTCCGAAACATGTTGAACATAGAAGAAGTAAAATAAAACATAATAACTAGTGACATCAAGTTGGTCCCTTCTTCTTCATCTATCACAATGATGCACGGTACAATATACATAACACAAAATTAAGTTGTTCAAGCAAACCTCAACATAAATTTTTGTACCAAGCATTATGGAAAATCTTCAATTAATTGTATAAATAAACACTTAATTGTAGGGGGGATGATATTGTATGAAAGGACAACGTGTTTTGTATTCTCAGCAGGTGTGTTCTCTACGGCAGCAACACTAGACTATAACAGAGAGACTGTCTTTTGTTCAATAATGATCAATAATGAAGTAACTGGCGGAAGGAATACAAGTACTGAAGGTGGAAAGTGTATTCAGAAAGTTGACAGCGATTTCTGACAACATAACATCTTGCCAGCCTTTGAAAAGTTAATTGATCATTAAACAAACTAAGAAATATCAGCAGAGGAAACACAAAAGACGAGTCGCTTTGTTATTTAATCTATATTTAGAGTTCATGAATAATTTTAAAAAATTAGAATCTCGAGAAATTTTTTATTATGTTTTCCATATTTTGCGCCACTCACACTAAAGAATTTCTCCGTACATTAGCAACAGATTCAAAACTCATTACAATTGATATATCATAAATGTCAGTTCCGTAATTTAGGATGTTTGCAATGTATCATGCTCCGTGTTTATGCTTAATTTCCTATCATTTCTCAGTTCCCAGCTTGTAACACAGAGATAACACTTTCTGCCTTAATTTTAAAAGACAATAGCAGCTAGATATTATCATAAATGTGGGTAAGGATTCATGTAAAAGTGCCTGGTATTTCTCTTTGATTTTATCCAAAGTCAGAAAGTTCAACAAATTTGGTGGTACCCCATTTATGAAATCTTACGAATACACATCTTCAGGTGCCGCGTTGCTCCATGTTGAAATGTAAATGGACGGACAGACACGACAAGCCGTTATTCGCACCTACTCACGGTGCTTTTCTATAAGACAGTTTTCCTGTGAAGATAACAAGAATTCTTCTTGAGAACAGTTCATAATGGTATGAATTCCTTTTTATCACAAAAAATACGTTAATTAATTTTATTTCTTAACTATCAGCTTTAGCATTATGTACGTTCAGTCTCGTTGTTTCTCACGTATTTCACAAGGGATTAATTGCTACTTAGCGTGCTTGTATGTTTCATTGGTCTTAAAATATATCTGAGATATGCCTGAGAATCTAATACAGACAAGCAATCGATATTTGCACGTATACATGATGGCAGTCACATTATTTAATTTGTCTCATTAAATATTTGTTGTGTTTAAACCATTTAAAATAAGTTCCATGGTCCTCGTGACTTTACATTTACTTTGCAGGATTAACAGCTTTTACTAGAAAAACAAGTTAATTTGATTTTTATGCCAGGAAATAGTTACGTTGAATTGATATATAAACATTTTATGCGCAAGAATTTTATATTCCAGCACCCAACGCCATTATTAAATTTAGTTGGAATCATCTCTATATTTACGAAGGTGAAATATGAGGGAAAGAGAAATATTATTACCTTCTCTTCAATTGGTGCAAAAACATACACTATACTGATCAGGGTACCTTTGGTGTTACATACAGCAATGGCAGAGATTTTGTGTCACCATGAGTTTTGTGTTCGGTAGTGGAAATCTAGCAGCCAATAGAAAAGCAAGGTGAATTCTGGATGTTGCTGACCTTTGCCCATAGTGTTTAAAGCATTAGAGATCGATTACAATCGTTGAGAGTAATAATGGAAAGAAAGAATGAGTTAAGTCTGGACAAGAACGAAAGGTTTCTTCGGCACTTGAAATACTACTTAATCCCGAAGAGTGACAAGAGTCAGATGGGGATATTACAACGTTATTGTAATGTGAAGAATCAAGCACAGTTACAAAACTGTATGGAAATCTCTTCAGGTTTATAGAAACGTGCCTTTAATCATTTCAATATTCTTTTAATCTGCTACGTACTAAACAAATTTGCTCAGTCAGTTGCTGCAGGGCTTTTATTTCTTCCGCCAGCCTTTGTTTCTTTTTCTTCTTTCTCTCTTTTCTATTTCAAGTTTCTTTAATTAAACTTATTTTCCTTTTTTCTTCTATTTATCTTTCGATTTTTCTTTTTTTGCTGCATATCTTCCCTCTTCCTTCCTCCTTGTTCGCTTTTTCCTTCTTCATTTCTTCTTCTACAGTTTGTTATAGATTCATGTGTCAGAAATTGATGCAAAGAAACTCGCAACGTAGTTAAAGATCTGTGTAACTGTGTGGACATTGTTTGAAATCTCCATATATTAGAACTTATTTTCTGGAACCTTAATTACGCGCCTATTCCAAAATTCAGAGACTTTAGTTGCTGCGAGGCATGTTACGTTTGAATATGCATGAGGCGCAATCATCCGTTTGTAAGTAATTTTCTCCCGACGCGTAGAGAAGCTACTCCATTCAAGATACTTTCTGATTTGATTACACATCTACATAACAGCCTGGTCGTCTTCACAATTTTTGCGTCTTATTTTCAATGTTCGGAAAGAAGAAATCTGCACTCGTGGAGCTGGGGTGATATTTCCGTGTTACATTAGCGTGTATGGATCAGCGGGTAGATTTAACAAGAGAGATGTGCTTTGGTCCTCTCAAATTTGTGCTGGGATAACATAATCATTATAAGAGCTAAGCTACATGTTGGATAACCGGAAATTAATTACAAGTATAAAATGAAGCAACAGATTTTTCCCTTCTCCAAAAAGTCCAAATCGGTCCTGGGGTCAACTCTGCCTAAACTTCAAAGATAACAGAGATGATACTGGCTGGGTACGAAGCTGAACACCCACTCCGGTCTAGTGCCCGTGATAAAGAAATCAGTGCAGCTATAACTACTTTATTCAGAGGTTCAAATTTACCTACCGAATTTGACCTACTCCAGTCTGTAATGTAACTACAGTTTTCTAAACTTGCATTTTTCTCCCCTTTTAACTTTAATATATGGAGGACTCAACTAAACTTTCCGTAAGTAATCAGCAGTACATTCATTACACAATATTACCATAATTATTTTTGATTATATTAATCCCGTGGTGCCCTGATAAAACAATATTAATATATATTTCACCGTCAAACACAATTTATTATATGCAACAATGCGACCTTTTTCGACCTAAAAGAACATCTTCAGATATGATTGGGCGCAATTTAAAACAAAGTGAAATGCATTAGAAGTGTATCGTAATTCGCATTTCACTTAGCTTTCAATTGGGCATACTCATGCCTGAAGATGTTCGTATAGGCCAAAACATGTAGCATTTTTGAAAATAGTATATTGTCTCTGACGGTAAAATATATATTAATTCTGAATTACCAAAATTCCTAGGGCTGCGAGAGACAGCAGACTATAAACACATTGCACAAGAAAAATTAATGACCTCTCCTTGTAGGACAAGTTTGTTAAATGTACACCATAACAGGGAAAGGTTTAAATGAATGTTAACAGACTTAAGGTGGATGTCCGGGTTATCTCATATCATGTGCCCAGTTTTTATAAGATTCAAGAAGCTTCGCTATAACTTGGTTGGATTGTGCAGTGGTAATCCTCTTGATTTGAATGCGAGAGTTTCTTAGCTCGAAACAACCAACTATTCATTCTCACATTAGGACCCATATAATACCTACTCTAATAAAACTCAATTAATTAAACCAACAACTCATTAATTTTGTCCTCATTTAAGTAGCCTGGCCCCGTATTTGTCCAACAATTAATTCCATTACGTTAAAGAATCCATCAGAATTTGAAAGTACCTGAAATAATAAAGAAATTTTCCGCTTTTTTTAGAATACAAAAAGGCATTAGTATTTTCACGAGAGTCTTCCGTTGAGCTGTAACTTAAGACATTTGAATATAGTATGTAACTTCACAAAGTACTTACATAAATTTAATTTTAACATTCATTCCTATTTACCTCTAGATTTCTGAAGAGGAATCTCCTTTTGGCATATTCCAATTGCATGTTTCTTTACATTTCTCACTTCTCAATACTCGCTGCTTTGTGCTCTGCCCCTTCGCAAGCTTATTTGCTTGATTGCAGTAAAAATAATTGGTGAAGGTACATATTTTATCGCTTCTGCTAAGGAAGAAAGGAAATTTTGCATTTCCTTTTGAACATGAAGCATAAGATTAATCAAAATGTATTAACAGTAAGAAGGAATTACAGGCCGTTAATCACAACTAAATTATTATTTTTAAGTTTTCTCTTTATTTTAGTTATAATTCTTTCTTCATTAATTGTTACTTTTTTAAATGTGTATAAAAATGCTGGATGTTTTTGACAAAAAAAAATATTTCATTTAATCTTGTGCACAAGAGGGAATTAATTTGGTAGATATTTCGGTTTATAATGTAAGATTTTGAATCCGATTTTCGGGATTTATAATGCACAGTGGTGCTGACAAGTCCTTAGCCCGACCAGGAAGGAGACAATCTACATTCTCCGCATTTTGTGGAACTTGGAATTTCATTACCGCATTCACAACAGTCCACCACATGTCCCTATCCTATCCAAATCAATCCATTCCTCTGCCCATCACAGTTTTGACAGGTGCAGCTTCTTTCCTTCCTGGTATGGCTGAGGACTTATCAGCAACCCGGTAAGTCATGTTGTAGGCCTTCAACTGAAGAGTGTTAATTCTTAAGTAGAGAAGTTACTATTGGTATTATGATCTACTCGCAGATAGAAAGTGACCTCTTTAGGTTGGTGTCTGTTTAAGATAAATTAAATAGTGGCGTGTCCAATTTTTTATACTTGAGATGAAACTCCTTGAATAGACTACAGTTAATATTATTTTCGATAGAATCGTGTTCTGTCCCACGTGCTGACTAGGTATAAATAAAGGTTACGCATTTCCGGAATAAAATTTGGTTTACTGATACAGTGACATTTTACTTCATCTTTAAAGAAAGGTTTGGGGTTTTTATTTCGTAAATTGTTTGGCCGGAGACTTAAGAGGAATTTTATTTTGACATATTGAGGTATAATACTCCTCTCACTGCGTCCTTTATTAACGTAAATATTGGCTTTGCAATTAAGGTTTCGTTCTCCAGTATTTTTGTGTTGACTCTATGTGTGGGGGCTGACGGGCTGGTAACATCTTTATCAATGACGTAACGTTGTGACAAATGAACAGCAGACATGAAGAACAGACCGCCATGCGATTGGCGGTCTGTTCTTCATTTCTACTCTTCATATATCACAGCGGTATATCACCGATGGAGACAAAATCTATTAATCAAAGTTTTGGCATATGTAGAATTATGAGACAGACAGACACAGTCTATATCGTGCAAGCTGTGTGATCTAATTAAAACGCACAATGGTCACACACAGATACTAGGGATCTAAATTCAAATGTTGTACCTACTTCCAATATTTATAAGAATGTTAAACTTATGAAAAAATTCCTGATTTTTGTACACCACGTTCCATGTACCCTGTTGCAATTGTTACGAATATTGTGGCTGTGGAGGTCACTGCACACTTTTAGTCCCTAACTTCCTGTAGTACCCATAATACCAATTTGGGGTCACAGGGAATTTCTGGGTTGGACGGAGCCACTTGCAACATTTGATGTAGGACCCTGAAAAAAGCGAGTACAGAATTCTCCGTTAATTTGTAAAAGGTAACACTTTTAGACTGCAGGGCAAAATATCCCGCAAGATATGTTTTTATTCTTCATTTGATGTGATATATATATATATATATATATATATATATATAGAGAGAGAGAGAGAGAGAATTATTAGAGACAGACGTCTGAAATATTGTATAATTATAGGTCACACACATACAAATTCCGTCCAAAATGTTCGTGTGTATTTTAATAACAAAAAATATGGCGTTTGAAGAACTCACTGGAGTAAATTCGAAAAAAATATATTATGTGAGGCGGGAGGTTTTAGCAGCCGTGTGGCTGAGCATTCCATTATGGTGGTATGTACTGTTGCTTGGATGGATAGTATGTTCCCGATGTTTCGAGAAATATACTGTTCTTGTCTTCAGTGTTGGGTAGGTTCTAGATTCTTCAACAAGGAAGGACGCCTTTAGATGAGGACAGAATTTTGCCTCGAAACTTTCATCACTCATTGACTCAGCATCCGAAAATAAAACATAGCCCGAATATGTGTTAGAAGAATTACGTGCAGAATCGACAAAGACAAAGCATCTGAGAAAAAAATTTCATAGTACGTTCTGCTTAAGTACTACTTGTGCGGCAATGCTTAGCCTCCCACACGGAGAGAAGAACACAGGCTAGTAATAATGGAGTTCTACTGAATATATTTGGGCCTAAAACAAAGGCAGTAACAGCAAACTAGGAAACACCAAATGTTATGCGGGTGATCAAATATATAAGTTTGGGATTTGCAGGACGTGTGACCCATATCCGGACAAGGAGAGTTGTATGCAAGGTTTTAGTGGAAAAAACTGGGGAAAAGAGAAAAATCATAAGACCTAGGCATAGATGGGAATATAAAAGTAAAATGGCTATTTAAGATAAATAGCGAGAGAACGTGGAATGGGTTGATTTGGCTTAAAATAATGTACTTGTGCGGCATAATCCATGACCTCTTTGTAGACTACTTAAAATCGGTGAACACTGCAATCATTTTACCAGATTTGAAAGTCTCCACGCATTGCCCCTGTCAGGCAAGTGAGCCACAAGAGTTTCTTCTTCATGCCTCACGTTTCTATACAAAAATATATCTTAATTGACTAGAGTGAGCTACTAGCAGACAAAAATATTTAAAAATTTCAAGACACAAGTAAACCAACTGGCGTTTTGGACTAACATTGTTTTATTATAAGCAAACTTGTTGTTATAGAGGAACAGTGAACAAAACTTATTTGTTTCTGATATTTGTGTGACCGTGCACCATTGATGCATTAATCAATATAAACGGACAACTAAAAGCAACAATAATATTTTATTAATAATTTCAATCACCCCAACATGTTTCGGGCGATAATTTCGCCCATCCTCAGGAGCACTAGACTGTGCTTACAGCTTGTGGTATAAAGCACCGACCAATGTTGTTTACCAGGATGAGGTAGAACCTCTTCCTGGATAATAAAGTGTTTAACAGAAACGGGTGTTTTGGAATAAGTGGCGGGCGCTTTTAAACATAGTAATGAGCAATCTATTTCCACTGAATGTGTTAAAATTCCTTGAGGATACATTAGCATCTAAAATGAACTGTATCGTATGCAGTCAGTTATATAGAAACGTCGTGCTGATAATTTCCCATTCAAATCACTGAATTAAGTTAGCATGCTGATGTGCCAGTTAATCTGATCAATCTGTAATAAATAATCAACAGAAAAAAAGCAATTTCCTTTGGACAGTTTTCAATTTACTTTTTATATATCAATGTTAATTTTTTCATCTGTTTCTATCTGCATACAGCACACACCATCCCCAAGCCATACCACCGTCGGCAAATTGGAAACGACGCCTGTTGTTTCATGACACTACTGCTGTTAGGAGACAATAATCCGTTTGAAATGGACACTACACAGTCCATCTGCTGGCATGGACATTTATATTAGTGACATAATTTAAATTTATTTTTCTCATTTTTAACCCATACAAAAAAGTCAATAGTTGTAGGTACGAGTTGTTTGCAGTAGAACGTAAATAAATGAATAAATAAATTTATTGAATCGTACCTGTTATGTAAAAGTGACAGTGAGATTTTCTTCTTTACGGAAACTTAGCTTCCCTCATCTCCATACACATAAATATTCTAGCCCACTATATGTCAGTCCACATCGGGGCGCAAAATTTATTCATGTTTTTATATACTTTAGCAAATCAGTTACAAGAGAGCGACTAACATTTTCAGGCGTCTGTCCGTCCTTCTGCGTTGAAAAGGACTACTCTTACCGGGAAGATATTCGTGACCCTTAATGTTGAAAGTTTTACAAAATCTGTCAGAATTAACGATTTTTTTGAAAACGAGACAAAAATGATAGGCACTTTTTGCGTGACAATGAATAAACGTAATAGTTAAGTAAATCGATTATCAATTTACCAGTTTACGAGATAAGAATAAGAAATACGGTATCTTCCCGTTGACAGAGTACAAGTTACGTATGTTCGACCGTAAAACTACTGCTAAGGCGAGGAAGTTACTTATATTGTGGCTTGTGTGAAACATGGAAGAACATATTTCAAATACTAATACTTCAGTGTCTTTCTTGAGAACATCAGGAATTTAAACTGTAAGCTATATAAGGCAGCGAAAGCGCCTAACTTGTTAAGCTTGAGGAACATTTTAAAACTTGTTTATTATTTTCATCACATCGACTACTCTGCCTCCCAAGAGACGTCGTCTGCTGACTCGGTCTCTGACGCGTTTCTAAATCCACAGTCCCCAAGTGGTTCCTTCCCTTGTAAATTAGGACCAAAATTTGAATGTATATCTCACATTGCTCGGCCTTCCTATGTGTACTGTCCACATAAACTTCCTTAGTTTGACTACCAGAGTAACATCTGATAAACAATAAAAATTACATTACTCCGCCTTATATAAGTTTCTTTCCTTGCACTAGCTTCTCCCTTAAAACCAAGTATTTTTATGACCAGCCAGTATTCAAGAGCTACCAGCCTATATTTTTCCCTTTTCACAAGACAGAAGATTCACACCCATATAAGTAAAGGGCCAGCTTCTCGTGAAGAACTCTTTGCCTTGTAATTTGCGAATGTTCTAACCAGATGACTCATTTCAGACCAAATATTAAGTACATCTTTGGCATGTCAGGAAGTTCTAAACATGCAGCCTTAAGGTGGCATTCATATCAACATCGTGATTGTGATCTTTTCTTGAAAATATCGATAACTTTTATTTTGGACCACACAGAGTATAAGATGGAATCGTATTTTATGAAACAGAACGGGAATGTGTTTCGGCATATCTATTCTATGAGTAATGTAAAATTTGTGGGCTTAGCGTGGCGAATATTAGAATTACGGCATTTTGAGAAGAATTTAGCGCCCAGACGACTTGTACAGGAAGAAAATCGCCGTTCCAGAAGAGGAAAAATTTATTAGAAATGGGAGTTTTAATTGTAAATAACTAACGTACATTGTACTAGCTAGAAATAAAACAAATTATCCACTCATTCTTCGGAGAGAACCTTGTTTTAACTACATTTACAGGGCATAAAAATGAATATTTATGCGTTCGTATCAAAGTTAGCAAAATAAAGATAAGGTTGCAGTCCCTCTGTCTATAAAACATAATAAGAAACAACAACGTCAACATATGTTGTAAAATTCACAGTTGGATTAATTTCATTAAAAGTTGTCTGGCAATTCTGCTTTTAACTGTAATAATGTATAATAACAAAGCCTACTTACCTAATGTCATATATGCATTTTACTACAATTTTGATGCAATTGAAAAAAGCAAGTATAAGAATAAATTCAGTCATTATTTTCTTCAGCCACATAGAAAGCTTACTTTACATTGTCCTTAAGTATCTTTTTCATAGAGAGTCTACGTTGTGAATTTTTAACAAAATTTCTGTTCAATTCAACACGAGATACCGTTTCGAAACGCTGGTACGTATTATGTAATTGAAAAACCCATGTTGCATTGTAATTGGATTTTCTCCTGTTCATTTATGTTATTAAGTGTTAATAAAAATTTTAAAAAATTCAATAGGGAAAGATTTTTGTAACCTTAATGAACCATTTTGTTTTCTTCACTGTTAATCCATGATAAATTCTTATTTGCATGATGTTCAATATATTCATATACTTTTTTTTGCTGTTTTTTAAGTCAAATTTGGTTAAAATCAGTGCGTAAAATATTTGGATAAATTTACCAGGACATTTTTATCATTAACCATAGTCAGTGAGTACAAAGCACACTCTACGTAAAGTCGTAAAATTCTCCACATATATCCTGAAATTCAATTTTTCTTGTAGCATTCAATATGAAAATCTTGTGTGTGAGTTCAGTCAACTGCACTAATATTTTGCTACATTGCCTTCTTACAAAACCAATTTACTAAGGCCATGAAATTGTTTTCGCTTTTATTCCATTCTCTTTTTTGAAAATATTTTGTTTAAATTCCGTAAAATAATGTTTTATTAACAATTTGGGCGTTCTGAATTCACACATTTTACACGAAATAAATCTCGTTTTGAATTATAGCATAAATGGCTCTTTTTCATGTAAATCGAAAAGTGTCAAGTACGGTGTGAGAGGTCCTTGCATGAGGTTGTGCTGCTATTTAGATTCTGCGAATAATTACGTAAAGCTGTCTCTGCGCGCAAATGAACGTGTATCGGGGAGTTTGGGTAGGCCGTCACGCATTCTTAAACTTGGCTATAGATGGTAGTGAGTTTGTCACGTGCATTTCCCGGCCTCTTTTAACCCTCAGAAATGACACATTTTACCCACCAAAAAGACGCCGGGTGAATTCCAGTGCCAACAATTCCCTGTAGCTCATAAATAATTTTAAAGGTTCTATTTTAAGCCACTACGCAAAGTTAAGCTATTGATGTTGCTATTGTTGACCTCATTCAATATATATATATATATTTTGCCGAAGTATAATTCTTAAACTAGCAGCAAGTAAAAGCCTCCAGAACGCAAGTGAAAGTGGGAGTGTAATGTTTTTCTAAACTATATAAATAGAAGTGTAAACGGATTTTAACCGCTATAGTGATAAGTTAGCAGCATTCACTTTTTCTGTCACTTCCTTAACTGGAATTTTAATTCAGTTTTATTATTAACAATAATACACCTCTTTCTTTCTTTCGTTTCAGTTAAGTTAAAGCGAGGATGAATTTGGGTTTATTTAGGATCAGGTCGAAACTGACTGCAAATTTTGGTTCTCACTTACTTAATATGATGTGGCTAACTACTTAAGTAGTACTTTTTTAATGCAACTCAAATGTTATTATTAGACTTATGATTTTTTTTGAGTTACTGAAAGGATTCTTTTTATGCGTCGTTTAGAATGAATTTATAATTGAGCGTGTATTAAGCTTGTGTGAACCAGAGTTTAACGTGTTGGCTTTTAGATCTGGCCGAAGTAAGGCAATTACAGGAAGGAAAGAAGCTGATACTGAAGAACGTGGGAGGAAACAGATCTTGTAAACAAAGTGTATTATAAGGCTTTAGCTTATACACGAAATTTTTACATAAACGGATTATCATCATCATCATCTTATATCTTTCATGGCGTTGGGCCATTTTTTGACGCGTTCCGCTCTCACGTATCCAGAAGTCTCTTCAAAGGTCTGCCATGCCAGTCCAGAGGCTAAAGATAGCAATCCTACCACTGGACTTACCCTGCTCTGGGCCCATAACCCATTCAGGGAAAATTTTAACCACTGGCAAGTCTCACGGCAAGAAGCCAGACAGTTTTGCTTTAAACGGATTTTTATATATATATATCTGAAATATTTAAAGTTTGGAGCAATAAAATTGAATCTGGGCTAAGCATATGGCAAAATATAAAGACAAAACCAAACACATTACTTTAAACAAGGAATCTAATTATGACTGAATAAAGTGTGATGAGATAACAATTCAAATATATGAACAGAAGGCCAAGGCACTAACACTCAAAGAATTCAGTCAATTCAGATATAAAAATTATTAGTTTGACGCACTTCTGAACATGTATAACACTGTAACTGTCTTGGATGTCATATATCATTTATATAATAAGAAAACTTGAAGAGAAAACCAAAGTTTTTCGAAATAAGAGAGCAAATGAAGTACAGGAAACGAGAATGGATTGAAGTTCTACAAATTACTCACATTAGTGCACAGTTTGAAAACAGTCGACAACTATGAAAACATTTCGAAATTCAGGAGAAAGAATAATAAAAATTTCTAAAAAATTAAAGATTTTCACTGTGGATTGTATTTTTGGAGCTTGGATACTCAAAATAAAAAATAACAATTAATACAGGCGAGGAACACATAAACTCGAATTACATTTCTGTCGCTTTGAAGCGGGGAAGTCACATAGAGAGCACGATGATGAGCTATTTGCAGACATGTTTGCATTGCATTCTCGTTGTAATTGTAGGTGTTCATTCTGTTTTATTTCTGCTGTTCTACCATAATTTATTTCATTTCATTCCCAGTCTATGCTCTCGTTGCTTCCATTACTAGAATACTACAAAATTAAAGCAATGTCAACTTCATTCTTCCAATTTCTCTGAATAACATTTAATGAACCTCTTTCCAACAGGCATAAAAAAGGCATGGAAGAGGAAGCAATTGCTCTTCAGTACCACTTGACTTATCTGACGCCTTTTAGTTTTAAACGTTATTCCCCCTGCTGAAAATTTGACTTGGATTATACATAATTTTAGCAATCAGATCGATTCTTATTCCTCCCTTGTACTAACAGCGCAAGGGAATGCACATTGGGGATGCTGCGTCTGTCTCGGAATTTGAAATAATATACTTTTTGCATTAAGGATAATGTTGCAATAAAGCAGCAGGGAATTAAATTTTAAATATGCCTCTTCAACGCTTGTTTTCATGGAGCTCTATTTAGAACAACTCATTAAACTTGCATTGTACTCGGAAAGTCTCTAGCTCTAATTCAGCCGAGGGGACCACCTTCTAACCTCGATTTGACATATTTCTTTGTGTTTTCTCAAATTCCAAGGTGTCATTCAACTTTTCTCAGCCTCACTTCAGTTTACGTCCATTTACTCTATCATACAAATTAGTATTATTTTCTAGCAATCCTTTTTACTCTATATTGTTCTTTCTTTCTTTATTTATTCCATTAAAAATATTTATAGTCTTAAATTTCTCGGCCTACATTAAACCCTATGGCCCGGCATTCGTATGTTAAGTGCAACAGTGCCTCCGTTATTACTATGATGCATCTATTTAGATGAGGCAAATATCAAAATATGCCACTTATAACATAATGTCCTACTATCGTTTACTCTTCGGTTCTTGTACCTCTGTGTCCGCAATATTTCCCATGTACTAGCGTCTATGTGTCTGGCCATTACTGGAAATATTTGTTTGGTAGGGACATTACCACTTTGTACGAACGTTCGAACCGGTTATTGATATATGACACAGATCCGCTGTTTGATGTCTGTCATATTAGTTCAGAAATAATTAAGGTACTAGATAATTGATGTATATGGAGCTCTGCTCTTAAGAGTTCTGCATTGACGTCAGTGTATGACATGTTGATGTGAACTGAAGGTAATCTAGACTACAAGTGAATATTAAGAAGCTTGATCCATTCACTTAGACAGTCATGTGTTTTGCTTGTTTTGTTTTTGTTTGTTGTGTTTTGGGAAGAAGAACAAGGGTAGAGAGCAATCGATAAATGTGTGAGTGAGGTCAGGGTTTCTCAGAATTTTTTTGTCACGTGGGTCTAAGTTTGCCACGATATTATTAATTTGGATATGTAAATACGAGCCGGGATAGCGCAGTCGGTATAGCGACTCGCTACGGGCTGAACGGTTCGAGGTTCGAATCCCGTTGGGGACGAGATTTTCCGAAGCATCCAGACGGGCCTTGGAGCCTACGCAGTCTCCTATACGATGGTTACCGGGTCTTTCCCGGGGGTAAAGCGGCTGGGGCGTGTCGTTGACTACCCACCCCATCTAGCGCCGAGGTTAAAGAAGGAGTATAACTATACCTCTATTCCCCTAAGAGCCTTCGTGGCCTGTTCTAGGATGAGCTTTACCTTCATATGTAACTATGCTTAAAATATGTCATTGTTACATCCTATTTTTATTACAGTTTCATCAAGCTGAATGAGCAATTACTTGCCGCTGCACTCTCAAATATGTGCATTCACTTATCCATATATTGCGTCTTTTCAGAAGACAGTGTTTTAAATATCTTCTTATTGGTTAGCAATATGTTGCTTTTTTAACATTCCCATTAACGAAGCTCTAAATGGCTAAGATTATGCTTCAGTAAGAGATAAATTTATGTGGAAATGCTTCATTTTAAGCAACTTTTAACAATGTTTTAAAATCAAAGAATAACAGAAATTTGTGAAGTTTCTCTCTCCATTTCAGTTTTAAGAAGATAATAGAAAAATTTAATATTAAGCTCTGAATTGACACTGATGCTTGCAAACAGGGAGCTTTTCATAATTGCATTACTTCATATATTAACAGTACGTGATTTTTACAACCTATTTCACTACGAGTAAATAATTCATTGCATACATGTTCTATATATTTCCCATAGTGATTTACTTAAGTATATTTCTTATTCCTGATAAGAAGTGGTCTATTGCGTTTTATTCCATGGCAATTAGTTGCATTATCTTTGTAAAGCAGCATAGAATTTTTTATTGTTTTCGAACATGTTTCCCTGTTTTCAAATACTTCTTCTTATAATTGAAACATTTAAACTGGAGTTTCCTGGAATCCTAAAATTCGCAATATTCGAGTGAAGTATTTGAATATTTTTATCATCAATGAACGCATTTCTCTGTAAAATGTTATATACTCCAGACAGACCTGGAGAATTATAATATAACAACAGAGTTACCATCTGTATCTTCTTTTTTCTCTTTGTTCTTCTTAATCTATTTTTTCGGGGGTTTTCTTTGTTTGCATCTTATTATTCTCTATGAAGTTTAGACATCTTTACATAAAAATTCCTTCTCAAACCTTGAAGAGAACAGCAAACTTAATTATTTCAGATTATTCATAATGATAATGTTGATGAAAAATTAATTTCCTTCTTCCAGATTTTTTTCTTTCTGAAAGTAGAGAAGTGGGCTCAAAATGGTGGCACACTATTCACTGCTTCGTGAGCCTGTATATTTTATTGCAGCTCCTGTTTTTCAAATTTCGAGAATGTTCTTTATGAGGATGTAAACTAAAGATTCTTCTCCTCGTGCCGAGGTTACATATGAGTGGAGTCACAGCTCTAATTCCCCCGTCGGTTATGTCTTCTTCTTGTTTACAGGAACAACAGTTCTGACGCTAGAGTTAGTACAGTTCAATTCTATTAGGTACAGGTTAAACACATAGCATTGTTGTCCATGTGCACACCATGAATGCTATGGGGCGTAGCTGAACACTTTCTTAAACTCGTCCCTGTATGACGGTGAATGATAGTATTCAAATGCTCTCCGATTTAACCTTGTTAGGAAAGAGAGAGTAACACCCATTGAACAGTAGGCCGGGTTGACTCCAGGGCAAGTCTGGATGCTATGAAGAATAAGAAAGTTTTCCTGTCCGTACTAGGAATCACAACAAATTTTCTCGGTTGAACGGTCCATAGCCTAGTCAGTCAAGGGATTATAGGCTCACTTTGTTTGTGCGTCAAGCCGAAAGTTAACTTTTGTCTAAAAATATATCTCATTTTTCCGAAGTACATAGCAGTCTACGTAGTGTTAATTATAGGCGTGCCATGTACAATACTTGCCCCGTGACGTCACCTATTCAAAACCGTCAAGCATTCCACTGACATAGTGTATTTGCTCGCACTATTTAATGTAAACAATTCAATCGCGCTGAACGTCAATTGTGCCATTGCGCCTACTACAGTCCCTTTTGTGCAGTGAGCGGAAACAAACATTATTCATATTAACCATGTTTGCAAACGGTTCTCTCTCTCTCTCTCTCTCTCTCTCTCTCCCTTTCCGTTATGCCACAGTACTATGCATATTCTGGGTTAATAGATTTTAATTATATTTGTTACTTAGCGTCCTGCAATATTTCTACCGGATTTGTCAACAGTGCAGATGAAAATGCGGAATACGTTCCGCTGTTAGACTAGATAGCGTTTTGCCTTCCAACGTCCTAGGATTCCAAAACTCTCTATCTGACATGAACTTTCGGTGAAGTAAAAGCAAATAACTTTGAAATAGAGTAAACAGCGAAAGCCGGGATTCATTTCCGTAACGTTATGCCAGTTTACACAGGGATATGTCCAAGAAAACACGAATTTTCAAGTCATTTCGTTACTTCATTAGAATATCGGTTTAAAACTCCCTATGGTGAATGTAATTAACATTAGTTAAGTGTAAAGGATTTTCAGAACAATTGTAGCAGCTAATAAGGTATATATTCTCTGTCAGCTTTAGTTCCACTTACACTTATTTCTACATAGACGATGGTTATGGGATAGTAAAATGTTTTTCATAAACAGAATATATGAATGATGGTCAGTGTATTTTGCGATATAAATATAATTCATTTTTCAGAGCGTATTCTATGTATTCATGACGTAACAACACCGTAAGTTCTGCTGTATCCCCTTACTGGCTCATCATTCCAAGATATCTAACAGAGTATACCGGCGGTTACCTGGTAGTTATTTATAATAGCTGGCTCGCTTGATGTGGATTTACATTCTCTACAATTCCTTTAGTCATCTCCCATTGTTTGAGCCTTTGTCTAACATTTCTCACCTGACCCATTTATACGATCATTCGTTGTGGTGGTCGATTACATGACAATGTCCGCTATTCTGCTGTTGCAGGCACACCTAAAACTTTTGCGTCGCCAGTTTTACACCCTTGAGAAATTTTAGACTTGTTACTGAAAAATGCCCGATTCTTATCTCCGCATATTATTGGCTGTCTCGCAACTTAGATTTTTCTATTTCTGCAAGTACTAAGATTTCTTTAGTGAATAACCAATAGTAGTAATTGGAACAGTGTAGACATTACGCAATGGCGCCTAATAAATAAACATTTGTGAGGGAAGAAAAATTATGTTTTATTCTAAAGTACAATATAATTTTCTTGTCCTTTTTTCTTATTATTTTTATATCATTTCATCTTTTTATAGCAGTTAACTCTTCTTCTCCCTTTAGTCTGAAATTGGATGTAATTTCTTGTCTCCTTTTTTTTACTGGTTTTCTATATTTATTCGCTTGTTAGCATACATATATGTATATTTATTTATTCGTGTCTGAATTCTTCTGCACAGCATACCACCGTCCAATATTGCACTTACTGCAGTACACACCTATCTGGCCCACAGTCAATATAGAGACAGCAGAATCTTGCAGCAGCTTCAATTCCTGCTGTTAAAAAAAAGCTTTCGCACCTGCCCCAAATTTTCAGTTTGTTTGACGATCTTACTAGCAACTCAAAGACTACTAGCTTCGAATACGGGGATTATAAGAAACATAATGTGTAAAGGGAAATATCGTGATCTACTTTAAGGTATGATCCTGTTATTTGTGTGGAGAGACTGAACGATTCCCAGCAAACAATAGTCAGGTCTGACAGTGTCCCGACAGCATTTGAAAGGGTCATTTCTAGAATACAAGTGAGAAGCGTTAATAACTTGATCCCTCTTGCTAGAGTGAAGATTACAAGAGTATGTTCCGCAAAATTAATCTCTGTTTAGTAAGTTTTACTGGTGTGAAATTCAGGCTGTCTTCTGTTCTCCGTTTCTTGTTTCTACCTCTTCCGTAATGCCAATTTCCTGCTCCTCCACTTTCTTGTCATTCGCTCTTCCTTCTCTTCTTCCTTCTAACTTCTCTGCCTTTATCGTCCTTGCTTTTGGCGTATTCATGCATAAATTACTCATACACTTTCTTTCCAACTTTCCCTGCAAGTGCCCGTGATGTGTAAGCACCAATACTCAACAGTTTCCAAAGGTGCTCCTTCCACCCTAATCCAAATCTAATTGTTTAGCCTGTATCCGATTCTGTGGAAAATTGGCGCCCACAGGTTCTTCACTAATACTGTACTTAGCCAAGGAAGCAATTTCTGACAGAAAATCTTGGCGCTTCATATCAGTGAGGCTGGTCAATAAGCCAGTAGCGAAATATTTGGATACGTTCTGAATACGGGAGCAAACAACAAGCTCTTTGCGATTTTAGATGTTGCAAGGCTTCATCTTGGCTAAAGTTTTAATTGTTAGTGGATTCTGAGGGAATGAGGGAAAGTCACTTTCGGTTTTTATGCTTCACGAAATGCGTCCGTAAGAAGTACACAAACAAATGATTTATTTCAACTAACTTCCAGTGCAGGATTTAGAACGACTAAGAAAGGAAAGGAGACTAATTTTCAGCATAGAGCAACTTTCATCTTACACTGTTGTGCAAACCACAAGGATACAAATAGTGTATTTAATATTTAATCTCAGTCTTAAACATTATTTTTGCAGATTCATTGACGTGAAATTCACCGCTTAAAGTAACTAAGTGTCTGAATTGAATTTTTCTAGGAATTTAGACAATTATGTATGCGTTACACTAACAGAATTTATTTTTATTTCCTAACCTTATACACAGTTACAGCATCCTGCATACAGCATTCTGTTGCAACTCTTTTTCAGAAACAGGAGAAAATTTTGTTGCAGAATATTGTAATATGAAAAGGGTAACATACTTAGTTCTTTGAAACACATTATGCGTCTAAGAAACTGGCTTGTCCAATGAATTACAAGAAAAACTCTTGGCGTAGTAATGATAATTTTGACATCAGGTAGCTGGTGTTGTAAGAGAAAGTGTTGTTTACTTCTTCTTACTTCACTTAACGGCACTTTGAATTGCATTAATACATTATGTAACATCGAAGAGGAGATGGTAACTGAACAATAAATTTTAAAGGAAGGAAAAGGGAACGGTTGTGGCCTAATGAGAAGACTTGTTCCAGAATTGATGTGAAAGTACATGGGGTAACCATGGATATTTTGATTCAAGTTAACCAGGTTTCGGGTCTGGAATTTAACCTTAGTATCTTCTGAAAACGAGCATTCTGTAAGCCGCATTAGAATGATATATCAAATGATATCGTCTAATGAATATTTTCTGAGAATCAGCAATACGGACTTTAAATATTCAGTTTGTGAGATGTAGTTTTCAATGTTATTACAATTTAAGTTTGCAGTGGGAAGAAGTGAATCAAATACGCCGCACTCATGTTCGACCATTGCAAATCCAATATTGATTTTGCAGAGTTCAAACTCGGGTGTGGTTTCTATGTGAAGGCTGCAGTGTCTTCTGCATTATCCACCTACCTTCAATCACTGCATGTGTAGCTAATCATCGTTGCGTCATAATTTATGCAGTAGTCATCAAGCTACTCTGAAGTTAGCATCTCTAAATCTGTGCTTTAAGAGACTAGGTCTGCAGCTATCCGCATAGAACAGGGGTGGAAAAAGTACTGCTTGCCTGTCAGAACTGGTCTAAGAGCAATCCCTTTCGGTTGTCGATTTTTATTAATAGCTTGGTACCATTTTAACTTCATTTTACCTTAAAAATATGAAGTATTGTAATCACATACAATAATATCACACACAGATTGAGTTTAGTCCACTTTAGAGGAATTTAATACATCAAATATAATTCAGGACATTATGTGTGAATCATTTGCAATACACTTTAAACAGTCATATTGACTTCGTCTCGCATAAAAAATGGACTCAATTGTTAAAAAAAACCTCAAAATCATTATAAAATTCCTCTTAAGTGCATAGATTTCATTTCGAAACAAATAATTGACCTTAACCGTCTTTCCAGTACAAACTTTCATAATTAAGTTACGCGTCTAGCAGCAGTCAAAATGTAATGGTGGGTTTAAACAAACAAGTTTAAATCCCTTAAATGTGCACAACGACGGAGACATAAAAAATACATTTTTCTAATAATTTTAAAAATGTAAAGCTGTTACTGCCTCATTAAATATATTTATATTTTTACTACGCTAAGTAGAAATAAAAATAAGCAATGAAATCCCTTCCCTATTTAACCATAAATTACCAACAACGTCGCTTTTAACAATTTTTTTTCGTAAAGGAGCATTTCTGTCTTTGTGTTTTTGTATCTGCTTGGTCAGCATTTTGAGTTTTCAAAGCAGCTGTTTGTTATCTCCATTCTAGATGTGAGGCTTATGAAGATAACAAAGTCAGAATTTAAAATTTCCTGCAATCAGGAGAAATGAATCCGCAAACTGCGTATCTTGAAGATGGCATGACCCCAACATAAACCAATTTAGAATTTTGACATTATGTTGGTAACGTTTTTTCGAAGAACGTGTAAATTTCATTGAAGCAACTATTTCTGTAGAATGAGAAATAACAGAATGGCGAATTTGCAAAAATCCTGTTTCTTTTGTGGTTTGACTACAATAAGTAGAATAATAGTAGAATATTTTAAGGGCATAAATTACAAACATATACACTACGTTATGAAAAATACGTAAAATATTTTAGTCGGTCAGTTATTACAGATACGAAGATGGTGCGAATCTTCGGGCTTCTATCCGATGAATTTAACGTACGCTTACAAAGAATTTGTACTTGAATAAAATTTTTTTTAACGAAATGACAATAAGAGACCTCTAAAACTTGAAGCCTAGGTAAACAGAAATTTGTCTTTATGTGTTATACATACACAACTCCTTGTTACAGCTTATGGTGTATATTTGAAGTATTTTACCTCACTGGAAATAAGTAATAGCCGTTACATTTCCTTTTAAATAAGGAGTGCTACTATTCTCATCGCGGTCATTTGAAGATACAAAATCTTATGCCAGAAATAACTTAGCACCTCTTTCTAAATACTGAAGAATCAGGAAAGTGTAAAGTTTGTGGTGTAAGAAATAATGACACAACAGATCAGACCTGCAAGTCTAAGTTCTTGTGAAAGTAATGTGTCTAAGGATAGACACTGGCTTAATAAGGTAACTGAAATAATGCAGCTATCAGTTCCTTTTGGGGTAGCAATGGCGGACCTAACTGGCTTATAAGATTTAGCTGGTTGGAATTTCCTCTTAGGATGAGTTCTCTTAAAGAATTCTCTTTTTTTGTCTCAGCCCTTGAAGTTAAAAACCAAGGAAATATCTTTAAATAGTCCATGATCACTTCCTTCTTCAATCTAAATGATTCCTTCCTCAAGTTAGTACTTTTATAATTCTGGCACTGTTTATCCGCAGTAGTTCCTAACAGTGCCACGTAAAAATCGAATAACTAAACAATAAATCCTGATAATTTTTATGATTCGCTGCAGAAAGCATCTTGCGTTGGGGTACACACGGTTAAATGCCGGCTTTCCACTGAGGAAGTCTGAGTCCGGTGTCAGAGCATTGCATGTGTTTTGATGGACACAACGAAATTGTAACAGGTTCCCCCCCCCCCCGAGGCATCGAGTCTCTGGCTCATTATCATTCCATAGTCATCTGAGAGATAAGCCATACTGGACCATCCAGTCTAATATCACACCTTCGGAAGTACCTGTGGTTTCCTGTGTGATCCAAAATTTGAATAATGTATTGAATAAAGACAATTTTGACCTACGAGTCATATGTTCTGCGTCGACTCGGGAATTTTGCCGCCAGGAAAGCACCGCATTCCTTTTCGAACAGCTAGTTCATGTATAAAGAGAGCATTTTCGATTAATGTCTTACTATAGTCTATGACAACATGCAGTACACTAGATAAGAAGATTGCTGATGTTTCCGAAGAAACCGGAGTCAAAGACATGAGGTTTCTACTCGTACAGTGTGGTGGTATTATAGTTGTAGACTATATTCTTAATATCATCCATTTTCCGTGCATTACACAATTATTTTAAAAAATCCAATTAATATAGTTATAATCAATAAATATATTATTTCATACTATATTTTCTCCTACTTTTTCCCGATCGGATGAGCTGTTACCAGGGAGGAACGGATACAAGGAAAAAACGTGAAAGGAAACAACAGTACACATCCTCGTTAAAATGTGCAAAAATGCATGAATTTTTAGGCACTTTATTAAACATGCATATTATCTTTCCAAGTACGTTTCTTTCTTTGTATTTGGATTTACCTGATGGTGGCTCAGCCAAGCCGAAACACGCAGGAAATTATATCGTATGAAATAATATAGGTGCACTGACTACAAGTGTACTTTGGTTGAACCACGAACTGTTTTCCCACTGCAGTAGTAGTACTGTATGTTCACTGCCATAAAAACCACAAACATCACAAGGAATTTTAGTGTGAGAACTAATTAAAAAAAAACAGTAATAGTTTGTGTGAGCCTGTATCCGTGTTATCAGTTGTAGATGGAGCTACTGTTTACCGTCGAAATAGGAACTTAAGAGCCACCATAGCGCTTAGGATTTTATTTTGTAAACAGTCTTCAAACCACGTTAAATTTTAACGTGTATAGTTCTTAAGTTAAGTTACTAAAACTGTTTCAAATCCAGTATGTGGTCCTCTCGCACAGCGCTTCTCGAACTGGACGTTTATTTTCGAGCAACAAAACTGGACCCGCCTACAATACCGGCAACTTCTCCAACACGTCCATCCTGCGTGCGGTATAATCAAGAATCTGAAGGCATTTCATCATGTGGAAACGATTTATATCAACACGTTATTTTAGCGTTTGATAGCTGAAAATAATAATTCTAGCAACAAATTACATGCTATCAGAACCTTTTCATAACCTCAACGTATAGATGTGCGGAACAATACAAAGGTAGACACCAGAATAACAGAGGAAAAAAGCTGGAAAAAACGAATTAGAAATATACGGTGAGGGAGGAAAGAATAAAGAACTGGAAAGGCTGAGTGATAAGAATACAAATTAAAGGGAGAGGGAAGTAAGAAAGCTAAGAATATGTCTCCATGATTGTGTTTTTCCAGAAAAGTTTTAATTTACAAGGAGTCGTTTCTTCTTATTCAACTGGACCTAAAGTGACAGGTTATGTTGCAAAAATTCATACAAACCATTCCTATCATGGAATGTTATTGCTTTGATAACATCCATTTATGTGCATATAACATAAATCTGGACTGAGTTTTCTGCCGTAGCGACAACAGCATTTAGATCTGTGTTCCGGTTCGATTGTTGTCAGGTCCTGACATGTTTATCTTTTATTGTAACTCAAGGTTTTTAGCGGTATTCTCCACTCTCGTTGGAAGAACGCAGGGAAGAGAAAGGTGCACCACATAAAACGTTTCGAGGAAAAATGTAGATTGTAATTGGCTCCAGATCAATGATTCTCAATATTTCCAAGTACGAAGACCCATTTGTAGTTTCATAAAATTTCTTTGCAACCCACATGTTAAGAGTTTATTTTAGGACCAGTTAATAAATATGTTGAAAAAATGATTATGAATTCAGAACTGATTTAAATATTGTTGCGTTACACACTATGAAATGACGGCAGAAAATATGAGAAAATATCGACAGCTGACTCAAGGAGCAGAATTTGTTTTTAAGCTGTGTAAATTAACGGAGCTCTTGGTCTAAGCCCACGGATTCCCGGATTTCACGGCTAACAGGTTGAATTACCGGGCTAGATAATTACTTCAGAGGGCGCTTTTTTGTTGCCGAATGGCGACAATGTTATTCAGGAAGAACAAAGCTGACGATCATCAACAAAAACTCTCTTTCCCAATATCGGTTGTGAAGAAGAATTCTCTCTCCCGTGTGTCTCAGTAAACACGACGGAAACTGCGATGTCCTGCGATGCGGAATGTATTTACACTGTTCTACTGTACTTTTCATACTTTTCAAGCCAATTGCTGTCCTCGTGTATTAATTGTCTGGAAAGTGATATGACCGGTGATTGCGAGAATAGGGTTAAAATAGAACGGAAAATATGTCACGCTTCGTGAAAATGGTGGTGCTGCTGGAGAGGTTGGAGGGGTTTGAGGCTGAAATGCTTACCTCGTAAAAGTTCGTTTGTGTGGAAATCCCGCCAGTGGGGAAACCATGGCCCGAAAACTGACAAAAACTCCACACAGGAAGAAGTAGGAGAAGGTGAAGGAGGGGGAGGGTAGGTTGCAGCGAGGGTGACCATCATTGCTATCCGACACTGTGACGGTGTGAAAGTACATATGGTTCATGAGAATGACGACGGGATAATGTGAGGAGTTACGGCTAGTGCTGCATCTGCATGGCTGCTGGAAGAATTATAATAATATTTATTTAACTGCAATTGGGTTTTCACCCGGTGGCAGTCGTTTTTAACACATATACAAGAACTTGAAGCTGTACTACTAAATTTACATCGGGAGGGATACATGAGAAGCA
>Ga0131853_10000764_pt1 | contig 57804 bp, 64 predicted proteins | sample TergutLab28metaG_FD_92764 | JGI IMG/M metagenome (GOLD analysis project Ga0131853, IMG submission 92764) | Labiotermes labralis P1 segment gut microbial communities from Petit-Saut dam, French Guiana - Lab288 P1 (version 2) (version 2) | ecosystem: Host-associated > Arthropoda: Insects >...
AATTTTTATTTGCTTTCTATTGCTTTTTATTGCCTTTTATATCTTCTTTGTTTCTTTTCCTTCTCCGCCCCCTCCCGATTCCATTTCGAGATTGGGTTCTTTCATTTCGCAATTATTTATATTCGTCATGTAAATTATAACATGTTGAAGAAAAAAGGCCAACAATATATAATGGGGGACGATGGCGGGAGGGTTACTTATTTATATTGAACTGTTGAATTTTTGTAAAAAACATATAAAGCGGCTGGCTTTGGTGGCCGGCATTGTTTCCGCTTGTTATTTGTTCTTCGCCGCGGCGTTCGTTGTCGTGGCGCTGACGGTTGACGGCCGGAGGGCATCCAACCCGCAATTGCCCGAATTGCCCCCCCCGGAAATCGGGAACGGCGGGTATACCGACACGGGGCCGCCTTCCCATTTCCTTGAGCCGCTCCCCCCCGGGGAGCCCGACGACGGTTCGTTTTTCCGCCCGCCCGCGCGCACGAATTTCGTGCTGTTGGGCATAGACAACATAGGCGCTGGTTTGGCCGACGCCATCATGGTGGGCACCTTCTACCGCGACTCGGGGGAAGTCCGCTTTATGTCCGTACCCCGCGACACCCATATCGTTTTATCCGACGCCCGCCACACGCAAATCCGTGCCCTTGGGCTTAACGTACCCCGCCAAATGAAAATCAACGAACTCCGCGCCTACGGCGGCGGCGTATGGGGCGCGCACCTCCTCATACAGGAATTAAACGATATGCTGGGCATCCGCTTGGATTATTACATTGAGGTACGCCTGCCCGCGTTCAGGCGTATCGTTAACGCCATCGGCGGCGTACATTTCAACGTACCCCGCCGTATGTACTACTTCGACCCCGAAGAAAACCCGCCCTTGCGCATTGATTTACAGCCGGGTCCCCAACTCCTTATGGGGCAGGAAGCGGAATGGCTGGTGCGCTACCGCGAAACCCTCCCCAACAACGACCTCGGGCGCAACCAAATCCAAATGCAGTTTATGACGGCGCTATTGCAACAGGTAATGACCCGCGAAGCGATTATGTCAAACCCCTTGGAGCTTGCCCGCGTCATTATTGAGGACGTGAACACGAACATGACCCTCTTGAACGCCGCTCGTTACCTGCCCTTTATCACTTCCATCAATACCGAGGGTATCTCTACTTTTACCATGCCGGGGACGGACGGATGGCGGAGCGGAGCGGGTTCGGTGTTTATCCCCGACCTTGAAAAACTGCACGAAGTAACGCGGGAAGTATTTTATGCCCATATCGAAACGGAACCCGAACAGGAAGAAGACGATGACGGGGATGATAACGATGAAACCTAAATACCGGCAATTGGCCGACGCTTTATTATTAAAAATAGAAACCGGGGAGCTCCCGCCGGATACCCGTTTGCCTCCCATCCGTACATTGGCTAAGGAACACGGGGTCAACAACACCACCGCGGTCAGCGCGTACAAATACCTGGAAAATATCGGACGCGCGTATTCGCGTATGGGCAGCGGCACGTATGTGTCGAAATCCCTGCCGCAAGCGGGCGAAACCGATTATGACCCCAAGGACTACATCAATTTCGCGGGGAGTGAAACCGATGCCGAGCATTTTCCGGCGGAGGCCTTCGCCCAATGCGTCGATAAAGTGTTGAAAACACAGGGCAAAATCGCGTTTACCAATATTATCAGCGCCGATTTCCCCCCTCTGCGTGACGTGCTTGCGGATATCAACGGCGTCGCCCCCGAGCGCATCATCCCGTTGACCGACATCCAACAAGGGTTGGATTTGATCAAGGGCATCGGCACCAAAACCCGTATCGAAGAGGATATGTACGGCGACTTTTATTATGACGGCGTGGTGCGGCGGCCCCTGCGCGGGGCGGACGGCAACGTTATTTACATTAAAAGCTACGCCAAGATTTTTTTACCCGGGCTGGCTTATATGGTTGTGCCGAAGGATTTGGCGGGTAAGGTTGCCGAACCCCTCCATTCACCCGCAGCGTTGTTTCTCCAACGGGCGTTCGGGTTGTTTTTGCGTGACGGCGGGTTTGACGAGCACGCCGCCAACATGCGCATCGTTTACGGTAAGCGTTACCGCAAACTAATCGCGGCGGCTCGGGTGTACCTTACCGATTACGCGTCGTTTGACGAGCCGAAATGCGGCCTTGCCATTAAGGTATACCCAAAAAAGGTCAGCGAAGGTGAAATAGACGAATTGTGCCGCCGAATCCTGCGGCGGAAGGTCATCGTTTCGCCCATTTCCTCACGGCGCGGGGAGCGACCTTATTTGAAAGTCAGTTTCGCGTCCGTGCAGGAGGAGGATATCGCCGGGGGGATAGGGATCGTCGCGGCCGCTTTGGCGGAGGGGGTGCGGTAGATGATACGGATTATTATCGCTTCGTCGCAAACGGATATGATGCGGGCCGTGGGGAATGAGCTGGCGAGGCTTCCATGCGCCGAAACGGTTTCCCGGGTGATGCGTGTGGCGGATGCGGAGCATAAAATAAGCGCCATATGCAGCCATTTGCTGTTGGTGGATTTGGACTCCGTCACCGACCTTTTCCGTTTGCAACAAATCAAGAACCGCCACCAACTGTACGTGATCTGCGTTTCGGGCAACGCGTCGTACGCCACCACATCCCTGCGTTCGGGCGGCGACGAGTTCGTATTAAAGCCCGCCATCTCCACACCCGTTTCCACCATGAAATTTATCGAAAATATCGTAAAACATGTAAACGCGTACGCGCAACGCCAAAAAACGCCTGCGATGAGGGAATTGAACAAAATGGTTTCCAAGCATGATAAACAGAAAATCGTCGCTATTGCTTCAAGCACCGGGGGTACGAGCGCGCTGGAGGTTCTGCTGGCGGGACTGCCCGCGGATATACCGCCTATCGTCGCGGTACAGCATATGACGTCGGGGTTTACGAAGCTGTTCGCCGAACGGCTTAACGCGAATAATAAGCAACAGATACGGGAGGCTTCGACGGGGGATTACCTGATGCGCGGCACGCTCCTGCTCGCCCCCGCCGACAGGCACATGAAGCTGGTACGCCGCGAGGGACGCCTGGCTGTGGAGTGCTTCGTGGGGCAAAAGCTGCACGGCGTTATGCCCGCGGCGGACATCCTGTTCGAATCGGTGGCGGAATTGGTCAAGGGCGATGCCGTCGGTGTCGTATTGACCGGCATGGGCGCGGACGGCGCGCGCGGCTTAAAGGCGATGCGTGCCGCGGGGGCGAAGACCATCGGACAGGACGAAGCGACGTGCGTAGTTTACGGTATGCCCAAAGTGGCGAAGGATTTGGGCGCGATTACGTATGAACTGCCGCTGGATAAAATCGCGGAAAGGATCATGGCCCTGGCGCGGGAATGAACGAACGGGAGAAGAACGCCTATTACCTTCCGGACGGTGTTCCGCTTCCGGACGCGGCGGGTGTACTACGTCCCGCTAACGGGGACGACAACCCCTTACTGACGGAATGGATACACGCTTTTTACATAGAAACACTCGCGGTAAAGCCGCCGGATTTAACGGAATTTAAACACAATAATTTAACCGCGGTAACCAAAAGGACCGCGGCTTTATATATTTGGCAGAACGCAACGGATGCGCCAATTGCGGCGATGGGGATGGTTTCGGTTATCGACGGCGAAACGGAGAAGTTGAACCTTATATTCGTGCCAAAGGAAAACCGCCGCAAGGGTTACGGAAAGGCCATCGTGGCGGCATTGTGCGGAATAATCCGTTCAAGGGGAAAAAAGCCCGTATTAAACGCCTACGCGGACAACGCGGCGGCGATCCGATTGTATGAAGGCTTGGGTTTTACATTAACGAGCTGCGCACGGGGGTAGTGTCCTTCACCAAACCGGTGATCAGCGTCTCCACTTGGTCGTGCTTAAACATTTGTTCCAAAATAATCGCGTTATTGACCGTAAAGAAGGGGTCGGAGGAATCGGGGGATTCGTCCGATTTTTTATATAGGAAGGGCGTGGTATTGCGGTGGGCGGCTTCGCGGGTGGTGATGCTGCCGGTGGGCATTTCCTCGCTGAAATAATAGGTAATCTCCTCGTTGTAAAACAAGGGTACGCAAGCGAGGTACATGCCGTAGCACAGGTAGTCCATGGGCTTGGCGAGGAAGGGGCCCTCCGGGTCGATGCGGTAATAAAGGTAGACTTCCTTACCCGGCAATCCTTTATACAGGAAGGGCTGATGTTTTTCGATAAAGGGGATTTGCGCGGGTTTATGCTCCTTAAAAGCGGGGAGAAGTATGCCGTTGTGCTTCTGTACGGCGATCGCGTCCGCGATGATACGCTCCGAATGGAACGTGGAAAGGTTATGACGCAGGCAAACCTGCCCCAGCGCGAGCGCCAAAATATTATCGGCGGGTTCGGTTTTTAGGTACCATTTTTCCAGAATGTCCAGCGTTTCGTATTCGGGTTTAAAGTTGGCGGTAAGCATATGGTAGACGCATAAATCCACAAAAGGTTGCAACAAATCGTCGGAATCGTCTTGCGGGGTGCTGCTTTGTTGGGTGCTGTTTTGCAACCGCGCGAAGGCTTTTTGCGCGTCGGCATCGATCGTAGCCATCCACAAGCTGCCTTCGAGCAAACGTTTATCCAAGGCTTTCGGGTGATGCTTGTCCTGTTTCGCCAACTCGCGGGAGAGCGCGGCCAATTCGGACTGGCTGAACGGGAAGTGCGCCAGTGTCAGTTCGAGTAATTCGTCATACAGATCCTTCCCGCGCCCGTCGGATAAAAGCGCGTGCGCCGCACCCGCGAGGAGGGGACGGCAGTTGTCGATCGGGAGTAACCGGGTAATGGCGTCCATCAGGATATCGGTGGGGATATGCGGATGCTTGCGGTCGATCAGTTCGGCGGCTTTTTCATATTCTTCGGTGTGGAGGCGGATCTGTAACAATTGGCGCGGCAGGTTGGGGGTGTTTTCGTCCACGGCTTTGTAATGTTCGAGGGCTTCGGTGTACCACCCCGCGTCGAAGTATATTTGCCCCAAGGTAAGCAGTAAGCGCATACGGTAGGCTTTGTTGATATTCTTTTGCGCCAGCATGGTTTCCAGGATGGGGATGGAATCCTTGCCCGGGTTGGACAAATGCGCATCCGAAAGGGTACGCAGCAAATAGAACCTTCGGTCGCCCTTGTCGAAGAAATGGCGGTACGCCGTTTTATCAACGCCCTCCACCATACGGCGCACGGTAAGCACTTCGTCCAGCACACTGCGGCGTCCCGCACCCAGGCAGGTGTAGGAGATGCCTTCCCCGGCGGCTTCGATGATCAGGCGGTTATTATCGGCGCGTATTCCATCGGAATTCGCCGCTTCGGGCATTTCGTATACGTCCATGCCGCGCTTGGCAGCATCGGTGATATAAACGAAACGCACGTCCGTTTCGGGCGGCGCGGTCAGCTCGAAGCGGGTCAAGTCGGCTTCGATGATTTCCTCCGCGCGTTCCATCAAGGCGTTGCTTTCACCCAACAAGCGTCCGTTTGCCCAATAATAATAATACAGGCTGTTCGCCTCGCGGCCCTCCTTGTTTTGCTCCAGGCAACGCACGGCGAGCCGCAATATCCTTTGGGTAAACGCGGGCAGTAGGTCGGAAAGCGCGGGGTCGGTCAATAATAAGTGGTATACATACACGGCGAGGTCGTCGTCCGGTTCCGCCGATTGCAAGAACTGCTGCATGGGGTAGTGGTTGACGCGGTCGGCGCGGTTTTCGTAGGCGGCTTTAATCAGCGCAGTATACAGGCCGGGGACATGTACCTGCTTGCGTTCCGCCGCCAAGTAATAGGCGTACGCCTCGGGGCCGTAGTCTTTTTTGCGGATGCGGCGGGCGCAAATGTCTTTTAGCAAGGGATGGTAGCCGCTTGCGCGGTACAGCCTTTCCCCGCCGGCGGGGTTCCCTTCGATCACGGCGGAAAATACGCCGTTCCCATGAATATTGGAAAAAATGCCGATCGTATCCGCGCCGCGTACGGCGGCGTAATGCAGCACGCCCAACAACGCTTCGTTTACGGTGATTGCGGGCGCGGTCCGGTAATAACGGTACAACCCTTCATATACGTAGGGACTGCGGCAACCGCTGATGTACGCGCCCATCAATTGGGCGTAAGCGTCCTCGTATTCGCCCGCCTCAAGGTGCAAGCGCCCCAGCATCACGCGTTGGCTGAGGGAATGGGTTTCGGTCAGTTCGGTCAAGTTGCGCCAATGTTTGCGCGCCGAACGTACGCGCCGCTGTTTGATTTCCATGTAGGCGTACAGATAGCACAACTCGCCGTTATGCGTCGGTTCGTTAACCCTAAGGAATGATTTATAGGCCATCGCCTTGTCCAACAATTCGTTGGCGGTGTCGAAATGGCCGGATTCGATGGCGATAAAGATTGTGAGGGTCAAAAGCGGGAGGTGAACGTCGTTCCTCCGCTGCGCGGTGATGAGGGCATGGTACCCGTTTTGCAAATAGGTACGGTCACCCTCTTCGTCGGAAAGGGAATACGCCAGCCAGCAACGCAAAGCCAGCGCGATGGCCGTCTTCACATCGGCGCGGCGGGACAAGCGGGATTCGAGTTTTTTAATCAATAAATTTGCGTCGGGCATGGTTCACTCCCCGCTCTTGCCGATCCAAGCCTTCGCTTGGCCGATGAGCTTCGTGTAGAGGTACACGTCCCTTTCGGTAAATGAAGCCGTATTGATTTTATCAACGGGGAACCATTCCACCCCGCTGTTTTCATCGGGCTTAACGATGAGGGAATCGTTTTCATCCGCCGTGAACAGGTAGGCGACCGAAAGGTGCAGGTGGCTGTTTATATACTTCTCGTTCTTGGTGTGTGCCGTGACGTTCAGGATATCCAGCGAAGCGATTTCCCGTGAAATCGGCGTTACGCGCGCGCCTGTTTCCTCAAACGCTTCGCGGGCCGCGACTTCGGGCAAATCGGTATCGCCGTCGGCGTGGCCGCCCGTCCACGCCCATGTGTTGCGGATATTGTGGTGGATGAATAAAACCTTATCCAACGCCTTGTTAAGGATAAAACCCGAGGCGGTAATGTGCGCGATCTCGTTTTCCCGCAATAATACGTTATGGGGGAATGATTCCATGTAACTAACAATCACCTTTTGGTCTTGTGTTTCCTGTTCGTTTTTTGGTTTATAATTTTTGATTTGTGTGAAAAAATCCATATCCTCACCACTCCCCGACCGTAATCGGCAGCTTTACCCGGTATTCCTCACCGGGCTTCCGCCCCTTCACTTCAATGACCGTACGCATAAACGGCGTTTTACGGAACAAACGCCCCGCATTCATAAACGCGGACAGCTTAACCGTAAACGGGATTTCGTAATGCTTGCCTACGCTGTAGGTACGCGCGGCGAAACGGACGTAATTATCCGGGCAAAACACTTCAACCGCGATGTCACCACCCGTGTGGTTAAGGATTTCAATTGTACCCTTGTCGTCGTAGCGGTAGGTCTCGCGGTTAAGGCGCGCGGTGAGGGGTAGGGGTCGGCGGAAGACGATTTCCGCCGCGCTGTTTTCGATAAACACGCGCTCGCGGGCGTAGCGCGGGAGGATGCGCATAGGGTCGATCGTAAAATTGACGCGGGCGCGGTTTTCGGCGTCGAAGTCCGATGAAATGAGCCGATTGGCGGAAAGGGTAAGCCAGGAGGGCGCGGTTTCGGGGACGATCTGCGCCTCGCAATAGCCGCGGTCGGATTTTTCCGCCACGATTTGCCCGTATATCCTTCCTGAATCGCCCGGGCAATCGAAGACGAACGATTTGTTGGGCAGCGTTAGGGTCGTTTTTTCCTTTAAACCGGAAAGGATAAAGAAGTTGTCCATCGCGCGTTCGCGGTTGGCATCCTTGTGGAGGTTTTCGTAGACCTCCATGTAGGGGTAGCCCACGGTCATCAACAGCATATAAAATTCGCTGTCGGTAAAGATGCGCTGCGCCTGTAGGGGGTTCGTGATCGAGTATTGGTAAAAATCCTCGATGTTCGCGATGGTTTGCCCTTCGCGGGTGGTAATCGCCATTTTGGTGAGCTTGACCGTAGTGGGGATTTCCGCTTCGCCGCCGTTGGAGCATACATAGATTTTTGTATGGAACGCTTGGCCCGGGGGGATGCCCGTTCGGGAAGGGTTAAACGTATAAGCGACGACTTGGTTGTTACCTTCCCATGTGTCCGGCGTAAAGGTAAAGGCGTTCGAACGCGCGGTGATAAAGCCCTTCAGCAATCCGCCGCCGATATTCTTGATGGCCAATTCCCCGGCGGCGGAATCCTTGGTTTCGATTTGCAAGGTTTCCGCGCTTATGTCCAGCACAGGCAGGGGTTGCTCGAGGTTCACGCGTCGCCCCCCCTTTGCGAAAGCTGCATGATCCTTTCCAGGTTACCCCGCAAAGCGTCGTTGACGGCTTGGGCGGAGGTTTGCGCGTGGAGGTTGATGAACGCGCCCAGCCCGTCGCCCAGGTTTTGCGCGAGGTTTTGCAGGGAGGCTTCGTAGGAATTTAAAGCGGTTTCCAGCGTGATTTGGTTGAGGTCGATGTATTGCGATTGTTGGGATAAGGATTCCTGCATTTCCTTGACCGAATCCACGGCGCGTACGAGCTGGATTAATTGCTCCGACAGGGCGTTCGAATGTCCTTGCAGGTGCGATGCCAGCAGCTCGGCGGCGGATTGCAACTTACCGCTTGCCTTGTCGATGCCGACGGCGGAACCGTTGATGGCCGTTTGCACGACGGCGGCTTCGGACAGGGATTTTTCCCAATTCTTGGCTGTTTTATCGAAATCGCCGCTCATTACGGCGAATTTTTCGTTGACCGCTTCAGCGATTTGTGCGCCGATGCCTTTGGTGGTTTCGGAAATGGATTGGCCCAGGGTTTTCGCGTTTTCCGTCAAGGACAAGGAAAGTTGCGCGAGCGCGGCGGAAAGGACTTCCGTTTGCCGCCCTTGCGCCTCCACCAGCTCCGATTTGAGCCGCAGCACCGCGCCGCCCGCGTCGGAGGCGTAGAAACGACCCACCTCCCGTTCGATGTAGATGAGCATTTCCTCGCACAGCCTTGCCCGCGCGCCGCGGAAGTCGAATACAGCGGTCAGGATTTTAAGGATAACAAAAACCGCAACCGCGAAAACGCCGTACACATGGGCATAATCGTTGAAGATAACCGCCAATATCAAGCCAATCCAAAGCAGGCCCATTTCAAACCCTTCGACGAAGTTGGCCAAATTTGAATACCGCCAGCCCGCAAAACGCAGGCCGTCTACCTGCCGCTCAACCAACTGCGCCGTCGGTATCCGCGCCACGGCCTTGTCCGCCGAATGTTTGTAAGCCGCCACAACATTACGCAAAAGGACGTTGCGGATTTTTTTCACGTCGTCGCGGTTCTTTAATTCCTTCGCGTCCTTTTGGAAGGCGAGTAACGCGCCGCTGAAACGCAGCTTCGCGATGATGCGCAAAAACGCGCAACCGAACGCGGTAAAAAAATAAACCGCCAGTATAACCACGTGGTTATCCTGACGGTTGAGGGTTTCGAACAATTGCGTAAAGAACGCCGAAATGCCTTCGAACATTATGCCTTCGCCCTGCCGTAGCGCAGCCTGAGCGCGCCCAAGGCTTCCTTCATGTTGCCGAGGGGCTCCCACCCGTCGGGGAAGGTTTCGATAAAGCCGACGCCCGCGAGGATTTCTTTATCCACCGGCTTTTTCAAGCGTTCGCCGCCGAAGAACGCGGCGTTCTTCGCGTTGGGGTCGGCTTCCAGCTTGGCAACAAGACCCGTTAGGACGGCGGCATTGCCGCGCTGCGCATACGCGATCTGCATATCGTTTATATACAATTTGCCTTTTTCGTTGGGGGGGTAACGGTAGAAGACAAAACCCAGCACATCGCGGTTGTTCGGGCCCTTGATTTCCATGGCGAACACAAACCGACGGCTGATGTCCAGCAGCATCGGGTTGATCTTTTGCCGCCATGTGACGAGGTTTTCGGGCGGTTCCAATCCGCATAACTTGTCTTTTTCGGCGTTTTCCTTCAGCAGGGCGTGTATCTTGGGCAACAAGGGTACGATCGCCCCGCGGCGGGTAGAATAATCGATGAATTCGAGCATCGGCATATCCCCTGCGGTAGAATGTCCTTATTATACACTACATACGCGCGCGAAGAAAGATTTACCGTTGCCCGTTCGGGTTATATCCGGCGGCTAAGCCACCGCCGCCGACCGCTTCTCCACCGCGTCCCACGGGATTTGCGAAATAAAGCGGTTGATATACGCCGCCTTGTCCGTGCCGTAGTCAAGGAAATACGCGTGTTCGTACATGTCCAGTACGACGAGCGGATACGCCAGCATCACTTGCCCGTCGTGGTGGGAATCGAGGAGGAAATTCGTACATTGCCGCGTGCGCTGTTCAAACGCCAGCACGCACCAGCCCCGCGCCGACGTCGCGCACGCGATGAAGTCGGCCTTCCATTTATCAACGCCGCCGAAGTATTTGTCCATCAAGTGCTGCGTCTTTTTGCCGATGGGTACGGTCGTTGAACCGAGGTTCTCGAAGTAGAGTTCGTGCAGGATGACGCCGTCCAGCGCGTACGTCTGTCCGCGCTTTAATCCGCGGTAATGGCTTTGGGTGGCGTTGGCGGACGCGAGTTCGGGGTTGGTCGCGAGGGTATGGGCGATTTCATTCGTCTTGGAAACATATCCTTTGTACAAGGTCATGTGGTCGTCGAATTGCTTGCGCGTGACCACACCCGTGTTGTACTCGAATGTCTTGGCGGTGATTTCCATAAGAAAGCCTCCTGCATGGGATAATACATATCCTACGCCGAAGGCTTATTCATTGTGCCGTGTTTATTTCCCTTGTCTTTTCCCGATTATCGCCTATAATGCCCCTAATTTGCAACTTGGGAGGCATCCATGTCAAAAACGTCTCTGCATACCCGCCGCATCGTGATATCCGCGTTGTTCTTGGCGATCGCGCTTGTACTTCGCACCTTTGCCCGGGTGGATATACCCATCTTCGGCGAAAGCGGTATGCGCATCAGCTTCCACGGGATATTTTCGATTATGCCGTCCATTTTGTTCGGGCCGGTGTACGGGGCGATGGTTTCGGGTTTGACGGATATGATGGGGCATTTCATTTCCCCTACGGGCGCGTGGCTGCCGCAATTAACCGTAGTTGCCGCCGCGGGGGGGTTCATACGCGGATGGCTGTGGATAGGCTTAAAAAAACGCGGCACGAAAACCCTGCGCACGGTGTTGGTATGCGTGGGGGTTGTGTCGGTCCTGACGGGCGGGTATCACCTGTACGCCCTTAACCGGGACGGCATCACGCGGGATTTTTACGAAAATATTGAGGAAAAAGTTTGCTTCGCCGGATTGCCGGAGGGTGCGTCCCGACCCCTGCCGGACGGCTCCTTCTGTTGGGAAGTGGATACCGTCCGTACCGAACACACGGACGCGAACGGCAACGTATTTTACCGTGTATACGAAACGATATACGTCGGCAGGATTGTGAACGAGCAATGGGGCTTGTCCGGCTTGCGCGTCATCGTCGAGCGGTACAACGACGAGGGCCGCTTCACGCGGAGCGTCGATGTAAACGCCTCCCACGTATCGACCGCCGGACTGCGGTGGATATCCCGCATGGCGGTAACCCGTTCCTTCGGCACCGTCGGGCAAACGGGTGTGCTGGGCGAATTCATTACCTTAACCACATGGACGATGATCGGCGTCGGCGGGTTTGTACTGCTTTTGCTTTTACTTGACATCGCCGTACGTAAAGCTCTTAAAAAATACGAACCCCTGCCGCATACGCTCGCGCTTGTGCTGGCTATGATGATCCCCGCGATATTGGTGTCCACCCACAACACATGGGTCATGCGGCAAACGATCCTAACCTCGTGGCAGGTACTGCCCTTTGTGGTGGTGTGGCTGCCGCGCGTGGTGCAAAGCGTCGCCACCACGACGATCAACGTCTTCTTCGTGACGATGCTCATCGGCTTGTGCGAAAAACAACCGCACATAAAGAACCTTTTGCGGAAATAGATCCATACGAAACCGCTTGGAACAAGGGACGAAAAAGGTTTGACATTATCATCAAACCATTTAATGGTAATTGAATCCGTCCATTTTTACTTTTATGCCCTGCTCCCCGGCGAAGCCTTTTATCCATCCCGCGTGATCATCCCAAAAACCTTCCCAATCGGAACGGGTTAACAGAATCACTTCCTCGGGGGCGTCGGCTTCGTATATACGGAGCAATGCCCCTTCCCTTATTTCGGGTTGGACCGGCAGGTAATGCGCGTCCTTGGGTACGCCTTGCGCCATCGCCAGCACGCGGTACCCCACCCCCTGCGGGATGATCACCCATTGCGGGGGTTGCGACGTATCCCCGTTGCAAAACCGCCGGAATATCATATTTTCTATCGTGTCCAAGCGTACGATACGCTTGCCGCCCGCTTGCTCCGTACCAAGGCGCGTAATATCGTCGGTTGTTTCCAACGGCAAAGCCGCCATGAGGAAAACCGCGTCCCTTTCCTTAGCCGAATAAACGCATCCGTCGAACAGATGGCTTTCTTCGTTGACCGCCCTGCCCAGCGGAAAGGCTTTCTTTACCAGCCCCCACTTGGCTTCGGGGGTCAGTTTTTGTTTCCCGTCGTTTAATTTTTCCGCGCGGATGATCGTTTGCGGCGTATTGGCGATTAAAACGACCTTCGGCGCAAACAGCTCCCGGAAGATTCGGAGGAATCCGCCGCCGCCGTTTACGCCGTTATCCGCGCGCACATGCGCACCATCCGCGCAAAGCTCTATGTATATACTTTTCTTCCCCATTCCGTCACCTTACCCGATAACCACGATTTGCCACGGAAGATACACCATTAGCCATTGCCTAGACAAGTCCGTTGGGTTATACTCATCATGTGCATTATAAGATTCTGACAGGAAGGCGGGTGGCCGGAAACGTGTCAACCATCCTAAGGAAAGAATCGCTCATCGGCATATTCGTTGTGGCCTGTATCGTGGTCCTTGTCTTGCCCATGCCCGTCGGGCTTGTGGATTTCCTTTTGATGTGCGTCATCGCCATCGCGATTATCATCATGCTCAACGCGCTTTATTCGCAGGAAGCGCTGGAAATGTCCCTCTTCCCCACCATCCTCTTGATTGTCACCATGTTCCGCATCGTCTTGAGCGTTACGACTACCCGTTTGATATTAACCCGGGGTTATGCGGGCAACGTCATCGGCTTCTTCGGCGAGACGGTGGCGGGCAACAATATCGTCGTGGGTACGATCCTCTTCTTAATCATCGTGCTGGTCAACTTCCTCGTTATTACCAAAGGCTCGGAGCGTGTGGCCGAAGTAACGGCCCGCTTTACGCTCGATGCCATGCCGGGTAAGCAAATGGCCATCGACGCCGACCTCAACTCCGGTATCATCGACGAAGAAGAAGCCAAGGCCCGCCGTAAAAAAATCCAGGACGAGTCCAACTTCTACGGCTCAATGGACGGCGCGGTCAAGTTCGTAAAAGGCGACGCGATATTCAGTATTATACTCATGTTTATCAATATCATCGGCGGTATTATCATCGGCGCGACGCAAATGGGATACTCCATCGGCGACGCGGTTAATGTATTCTTCTTATTATCCATCGGGGACGGTCTCGTCTCGCAAATGCCCGCGGTGCTGATCTCGTTCGCGACGGGCCTTATCGTCACCAAGGCCACTCTCGAGGAAGACATCACCCAAGCGTTTTCCAAGCAATTATTCGCGCGGCCCATGGTGCTGATGATTACCGGCGGCGCGCTGGTCGTCATGGGCTTTACCCCCCTGCCCGCCATGTTTTTTATCCCCACGGGGGTCGTTTTGATGTTTATGGGTATATCGATCAAGCGTAAGGAAACGGTATCCAACATCGAGTCGGAGATCACCACCGACGACATGGAGGCCGACGAATTGCGCCGCCCCATGGACGAAATGATGAACCAAATCGACGTGGACCCGATCTCGCTTTGCTTCGGTTACGGCCTTATCCCGCTGGTCGAGGCCAGCCAAGGCGGAGACTTGCTGGAACGCGTGATCATGATACGCCGCAACATCGCCAAGGAGTTGGGCGTCATCATCCCGCAGATACGCTTGTTGGATAACATAAAGCTCTCCCCCAACCAATACGCCATCTATATCAAGGGCGACGAGGTTGCGGGCGGTGAAATCATGTTCGACCACTACATGGCCATGAACTCGGGCTATGTCGAGGAGGAAATCGACGGGATCGAAACGGTGGAGCCCTATATGGGGCAGCCCGCTCTTTGGATATCCGAGTCCCAGCGGGAACGCGCCGAAGCGCTCGGCTATACCGTGGTAGACCCGCCCGCGATCATCGCCACGCACCTTACGGGTGTTATCCGCAACCACCTGCACGAATTATTATCCCGCCAGGACGTACAAAAACGCATCAACCACGTAAAGGAATCGCACCCCGTATTGGTGGATGAACTCATACCTAAATACATGAGCATCGGCGAGGTGCAAAAGGTACTTGCGAAGCTCGTAAAGGAAGGCGTATCCATCCGCGACTTGGTCACGATCATGGAGACCTTGGCGGACCACGCCCCCATCACACGCGACCCGGACATGCTGACCGAATACGTGCGCGCCAACCTAAAGCGCGTCATATCGCGCAAGTTCTTTTCCCAGGGCGCGAATACCGTCATCACCCTCGACCCCGCGTTGGAGCAGATGCTGACCGGAAACATCCAAAAGACCGAAATCGGCAGCTTCGTCGCGCTCGACCAACAGGTATCGCACAGGATATTCGACAGCTTGAAAAAGGAAGTAAGCAAACTCACATCGCTGGGCGTTATGCCCATTATATTGACGTCGCCCTTCGTGCGCATGTACTTTAAGCAATTGGTGGACGAGGTCGCGCCCGACCTCATCGTGCTCAGCTACGGCGAAATAGACCAGCAAGCGGAACTCCAATCGGTAGGGATGGTTAGCGTATCATGAGGGTAAAACGGTTCGAGGGGAAAAAAGAAGAGGCGATACTCGCGCAAATCCGCGAGGAGATGGGCCCCGACGCCACCATCGTCAGTACACGCATCAAGCCGTACCCCGCGCCGCTGGGATGGTTCTTAAGGCCGCGCCTGATCGTCACCGCTTCCTATGAAGTGGACGACACCTTCGCGCAAAGGGAAGAAGCCGTGAAAACGCCTTCCATTTTACAAACCGCCCGTGACATCATGCCCAAAGAAGGTGCCGACCCCGATGATTCCATCGAGGAATCCCTGGCCCTCTTGTTACAGGAAGCCCGGAAAGCCACCTTGCAAACCGAAGCCAAAGCCGAGGAAGCAAAACCCGAAAGCAAACCGAAGGAAGCCACTAAGGTAAAAGCCAAAACCGCCCCGCCGGGGAACGAAAACAACGCAACCCACACATACGAAAACCCCTTGGCAAAAACGCTCTACGATACGCTCTTGTCGCAGGATGTCCTCCCCGAAGTCGCCGCCCGTTTAATGGGTGACTTGTCGGAGCTGCCCGCCGACCATACCGACGTGACGGACATCATTAAGACCGTATACGGCAACATCGTGGATTTACTTTCCAACCCCACGTTGATCAACATAACCAAAACCGTCCCGCAAGCCGTCGTCTTTATGGGCCCGACGGGCGTGGGCAAGACCACGACCATCGCCAAGCTGGCCTCCTACCTTTCGCTTAAGCATGAACTAAGCGTGGGTTTGGTAACGGCGGATACATACCGCATCGCGGCTGTGGAGCAATTGAAGACATATGCCGACATCCTGGGTCTGGAAATACGCACGGTATACAAGGCGAGCGAAATGCTGGCGCAAATGAACAGCCTCGTACCCCCGCATGACGTGGTCCTGATGGATACGGCGGGACGCTCGCATAAAAATAAAGGAAACCTGGCGGATATCAAATTACTGTTGGACGAAATCCCCGACAGCGTGCGTTATTTGGTACTCAGCATCAACACGCGCTATAAGGATTTGGCGGGTATCGTCAACGCGTACGCGGAGATAACGGACTTTAACTTGATATTCACCAAGCTGGACGAATCCGACAACCTGGGCAACCTGGTGAATATCTGCTGCCTGACCGGCAGGAAGCCCGCCTACATCACGTTCGGCCAAAGCGTACCGGAGGATTTTGACGCGGTTAAACCCGACCGCATCGCCAAGTCCTTACTTGGCCTTAACGGGGGGGTGACATCCCATGACTGACCAAGCGAAATCCCTGCGTGACCTCGTTATGCAGCGCAAAAAGGAAGAGGCCCCCAAGCCCGTCATGAACGCGCGCGTATACGCCGTAGCCAGCGGCAAGGGCGGCGTGGGCAAGTCCAACTTCGTGATTAACCTGGCCGTATGTATGCGCAAGCTGGGCAAGCGTGTGGTGATCATCGACGCGGACTTCGGCCTGGCGAACGTGGAGATATTATTGGGCATATACCCCAAGAATACCGTGGCGGACGTACTCAACGGCACGGCGGAAATCGAAGCCGCCCTCACCAAAGGCCCGCTGGACATCATGTTCCTTTCCGGCGGTACGGGTATGCTTAACCTTTCCGAAATGTCGGATAAGCAATTGGCGCAGCTTACCTCGGGATTCATCAAGCTGGACAATTTGGCGGACTGCATCATCATCGACACACGGGCGGGTTTGTCAAACGCGGTATTGAACTTTATCAAAGCCGCGGACGAAACCGTGATCATCACCACCCCCGACCCGACGGCGATCGCGGACGCTTATGCCTTGATCAAATCCATACGCAACACCGCGCCCCACATCACCGAGTTAAAGCTCATCGTCAACTGCGCCGATTCCTCCGCCGAGGCCGAGGAAGTGCAGGATAAATTGAGCGGCGTATGCGAACGCTTTTTGGGGATCAAACTCGTCCCGCTGGGGACGATACCCTATGACACATACCTGGCGCGTGCCGTGCGGAGGCAAAAGCCCGTAACCATAGCACACCCTTCATCGGACAGCGCGAAAAGCATCGAGGGGATTACCAACGCCTTGCTGCAGGTTACCCGTGAAAACAAGAACAGCATCTACTCGTTTGTGTTAAAGTTAATCGGCCGGTATAAAAATTAAGGGGTAACCGCCGTGCTAATCAAGGATATTAAAACAGGCGACCAAGTCCAAATCGTATATAAAGGCTCCGCGACGCAAGGCCCGTACCTGACGCGGGTGGAGGTAGTGGAAAGCGACAAGACGATTTTAATACACGCCCCGCTTGATAAGGGCAAGCGTATACGCTTGGTGGAACGGAACGTATACGGCCTCCGCTTTATTTCCGGCGAGGCGCAGGTTAATTTCGACGCCAAGTTTATGGAACACGAAAGGGTGGAAGGCTTTGAAATGCTCCGCTTCTTCCTGGTAAGCGACGGGGAGAAGGTCCAACGGCGCAACGCCTTCCGCTTCATATGCTCGATACCGGTCACCTTCAACGTCGTAGCCGACAGCGGCGAGCAAAGTACCCGTACGGAAGGCGTCGTACGCGACCTTTCCAGCGGCGGCATAAAGATGATTACGACCATAAGTATCCCGCAGGGTTCGCTCCTAAGGATCGATTTGTTCCTGGATGACGACTATGTGATGGCGTTCGGTCATGTGTTAATGACCAAACACACGCCGGAAAATGTGAAATACCCCTACCAATACGGCATAAGGTTCGAGGTCCTGCCCGAATCGGACGAGGAACGCATCGTGCGCTACGTATACAACGAACAACGTAAATTATTGAAACGGCCCCAAAAGACCTTATTCAGGTACGGCAAACGATAAACGGTATTAAAAACGGAATCCATAAGGATTCCAAACTAAACGGAGTCCCGAAGGACTCCTTATCGGAGGTAGTGACATGGGTGGATTTTCGGCGGATAAGATTTTTAACGAATCCCATTTAGACGTAATGAAGGAGCTGGGCAGTATGGGTACGGCCCATGCGGCCACGGCACTTGCCAAGCTCATCAACCGCAAGGTTACGATGCCGGTACCCAATGTTTCATGGATCGAATTCTCGAATGTGGCGGAATTTATCGGCGGGCCGGAGAGTATCGTGGTGGGGCTTTTGGTGAGCGTCACCGGACAGATACAGGGGATGATGATGTTCCTTATGCCGATATCGTCCGCGCGCAGCGTCACGAACGTGTTCCTGGGTTCGGACAGAGCCGTCGAGGACGAATACGCCTTCGGCGATATGGAGCGTTCGGTCATCGAGGAAGTGGGCAATATCATGATCAGCTCTTATCTTTCCTCCCTCGCGGGCCTTACGAACATTAATTTTAAACCGTCCGTCCCCTTCCTTTCGGTGGATATGGCGCAGGCCATCCTTTCCGTACCCGCCATCGAATTCGGCAAAATGGCCGACCGCGTGTTGTTTTTGGAATCGCAAATACAAGTGCAGGCCGAAGAAGGCAAGGAAAACGTTGATTTTTCGGGCTGCTTTATTTTAGTACCTAACTTGCATTCGTTCTACCGCATACTTAGGGCCTTGGGAGTGGAGTAATATGCTCGCCGGAATGATCGTCGTAGGGATGGCAGACTTAAACGCCGTTAAAGCCCCCGGCTCACTCACCACGCTCGGGCTCGGCTCTTGCGTGGGCGTCGCCTTGTATGACGCGAGGGTCAAGGTGGGCGGCTTGGCTCATTTTATGCTGCCGGATTCCAAACAGATACAAAACAATTCGAATATAGCCAAATTCGCGGACACGGCGATCGCCCAATTAATCAAAGACATGGAACGCCTCGGGGCGTCGCGCATGAATATGAAGGCGAAGATCGCGGGCGGCGCGCAAATGTTCGCCTTTAACGCCACCAACGACAACCTGCGCATCGGCGACCGCAACGTGGAGGCCACCCTCCGTTTGCTCAGGCAATACAATATACCCCTGATGGCGCAGGAAACGGGGGCAAACTTCGGCCGAACGGTGGAATTATACGCGGATGACGGCCGCTTCGTGATTAAAGCGGTAGGACGTGGGGTAAAAATAGTCTGATGAATGATTACAAGCACCTAGACGAACGGTTTAACAAAATCCATCTGATGGCATGTATCGTCGCCGCCGCTTCGGTTATCGCGGCTTGCATTATCCGCGGCGAGACTTTGTTTACGATGGCGTCATTGGCTTCGGCCGCTATCATAATCTTTTATATATTGGGTAATCTTGTAAGGTACTACATCGTTACGCGGGTATTCCCGCCGCCGCCGGAGGAAGGTGAGGCGAATGAAGACCTTTCCGCCGATTCCTCCGAAAACAACCCCGACGGTACGGCGGAGGATGACCCGGCCAATGCCGACCCGGCCAACCCCGGGGCGCACGATTATCTATCACGCGAATAGCCGTCACGCGAGCGAGCGGCTGTCACGCGAATAGCGAGGTTCCATGGAAAACATAAAGTCATTGTGGCGGGCTTACGGCAAAACCAAAAGCCCCGAAATAAAAGAAAAATTAATCATCCTCCACGCGCAGTTGGTTAAGTACGTGGCGGGGCGTATGCATATGCACATCGGACAACATGTGGAATACGATGATTTGATCGGTTACGGGGTCTTCGGCCTGCTGGACGCGATCGATAAATTCGACTACACCAAGGATATCAAATTCGAAACCTACGCTTCTTGGCGCATACGCGGCGCGATCATCGACCACATCCGCCGTTTGGACTGGGTGCCCCGCACGTTAAGGCAAAAGAATAAGCAAATGGAGCAGGTCTTTACCCAATTGGAGGACGAATACGGGCGCGAACCCACCGAGGAGGAGCTGGCCGAACGCCTGGGCATGGACATAGAGGCCGCGCGGGACTTGATGAAGAAATCGACGGTTTTGTCGCTGGTCAGCTTGGACGATTTTTTGGACCAGAATTACGAAACGCCTTTTAACGGTTTGGTATCGAATCGGCAAGACTCCCCCGAGGAGCAAGCCGAAAAACAGGAACGGCAAGGCATGTTGGCCGAAGCCATCGATAAATTAACGGACAAGGAAAAGCAAGTCGTTACCCTATATTACTACGAGGATTTGACCCTTAAGGAAATCGCGGGCATTATGCAGGTATCCGAATCTCGTATTTCACAAATCCACACGAAAGCCATCGGCAAGCTGCAAGGTAAGTTGGGTAAGTTTAAGTCGCTATTATTCAATTAACCGCGGCGTAGGGCTTGGGGCACCGCCCCATCACAATTGAAAGGGGGATAACATGGACGCACAAAATTTGGGGGTCAACAGCTACGACGAATCGGCCGCCATTGAAGTGTCGGGTGACCGTATGGAAGCGACGATCACCTTCGTCGCCGCCATTGAAAACGGGCGGCCAATGACGCAGGAAGATGTGGTCGCTTTACTGGAAAGGGAAGGAATCAACTACGACGCCGGTTTGTTGGCGGCCGTTTTATCGAATAAAAAGTACGAACGCAAGATGCCCATCGCCCACGGGCGCGCGCCCGTACCGGGCACGGACGGCTTCCTGCAATTCCACTTCGACCGGTCCAACCTCAAGCCCAAGCCCAAGATCATGGAGGACGGCTCGGTCAACTTTAAACAGCTTGATATGTTCCGTTTATGCAACCGCGGCGACGTACTGATCACGACCGTACCCCCGCGTGACGGCGTACCCGGCCTTGACGTATTCGGCAAGCCCGTCCTGCCCGAAAAGACGAAGGAAGCCGCCGCCATACCCATGGGTAAGGGGACGGTCCTGTCCGAGGACGGCCTGCACCTGCTGGCTGACGAAAGCGGGCAGCTTTTAATACTGGAAGGCAAGATCAACATATCGCCCCAATTGGAAATACAGGGCGACGTCAATAATTCCACGGGTAACATCGATTTTAACGGCGAAGTGACGGTCCGCGGGAACATATCCTCCGGCTTTACGGTAAAGTCAAAGGGCAATATCGAGGTGGGCGGCGTGTGCGAGGCGGCGACGCTCATTTCCGAAAAAGGCAGTATTATCATTAACCTGGGGGCACAGGGCGGCGACAAAGCCGAACTGATCGCCGCGCAGGACGTTACAGCCAAATTCATAGAAGGCTGTAAGGTAGTGGCGGGCGGCAATGTCAACGCGGATTCCATCTTAAAAAGCACGGTCAAATGCGACGGCGCGGTAACGCTGTCGGGTAAGAACGGCCTGCTGGTAGGCGGGTCGTTGGTCGCCGGGCAAAAACTGGTCGCCCGCACCATCGGTTCGCCCATGGGTACGCTGACCGATATCGAAGTAGGCGGCAACCCGCAGGAGCTGAACAAACATAAGGAATTGGTGGAGGAATTTAACACCCTGCGGGCGGAATTCGAAAAGACCGACAAGGCCGTCAACACGCTCACCTTAGCCAAACAGCGCGACGCCTTGGACGAAACCAAGAAAGCCCTGCTCATTAAAATGGTGAACATGAAGATGCACTACCGCACCAAAATGAACAAGTTGCAAGAGGAAATAGACGAAATCACCCGTATACTCGCGGTTAACGTGGGTACGGTTTCGGCCAGCAACGTGATACGCCCGGGCGTACGCGTCACCATCGGCAGCGCGCAAATGCTGGTACGCGAAGACATACCCAACTGCAGGTTGCGTAACAACGGGGAGAAGATTTCCATCGGGCCGAATATATAGCGGGGAGGTTTGCCATGATACGCCCCATCGATATTAACTTAAACATCCAGCACGCGCCCGACGTGGCGCGTATGAGCGCGACGGAGAACCAAGGCCGTCCCGAAATCGCCGCGCAGCAGCACGCCGATCGGCTGGAAAAGCAAATCCGCCATCAGCAGGAGCAAGTGCAGAGGCACGACGCCGCCGAACGGCCCAACGTCAACCCCGACCATAAAGGCCACGGGGGCGGGTACAACCCCAAACGCAAGCCTATGCAAAAAAAGGAAGAAGAAAAAAAGAAAACCCCGCCGAAAACGGGAGGGAATCTGTTGGATATTCGTATATAGGTGGATGAAGCATGTTACCTACGGTAATTATCATCACATTGGTTGTAGCGATTTGCGCGGTTTCGTTGGCGGCGATCGGTTCGGTCGTGTGGATGCGCAAGCGCGAGCAGGAGCGCGACCAGGTTTTGCAAAGCGCGGACGCGCTGGCGACGCTCGACGACGCCCTCGACGAAGCGTTGAAGGAATTAAACAAAATCGGCAACCTGGTACAAAAGGAAATCAGCGAAAAGTACCAAGCCATGCTCTTTTTATATAACCTGCTGGAAGAAAAACAAAAGGCGCAGTTTATCCTGCCGGAAAATATCAAGGCGGACTTAGCCAAAGTGGAGGCTTCGGCCAAAACAGAGGTTTCCGCCAAAACGGAGGAAATCACACCCCCTGCCGAGCCGGAAGCCGAACCCGTAATTGAACTGCCGGCGGTCAAGGGGATATCAACAGATGAAACCTTAACCAACGAAGCGATAGTGAACGAATCGGTTATCGAAGCAGCCTTGCAAATACAACCCGAAGCCGATCCCGCCCCGCCCAAACCCGTAAAAAAGAAAACCCCCGCCGCAAAAAAACAGACGGTCAAATCCATACAGGAAGTAGCCGCCGTCCCCGCACCGCGCAAGCGCACCGCCAACCCCAAGCACGAAAAGGTGCGGGAACTGGAAGAAAAGGGTGTATCCGTAGCCGACATCGCCAAGGAGTTGGGCATCGGGCAAGGCGAAATCAGATTAATATTAGAGATGACGAAGCGATAATATACAAACCCACTCCGTGCCGATTTGCCGTTCGGCTATGAGCGTAAAGGGCGACAAAAGACCCGCGTCGTACGCGGTTTGAAAGGTATGGCGGTAATGGCGCGCCATGCCTTTTTCTTTTCCGCCGAGGCTTTTTAAGGGGTAGGTGATGACAAGATGCTTGGACGTTAAACCGCGTACAACGCGGAAGCCGCCGCCCGATGATTGCGCTTCCAATACGGGGAGGAGTTTGAACATAAAAACAAGCTCGGAATTCGGGATCAAAGATTCGGAACTCAGAATTAAGGATTCGGAATCGGGCGTTGCGGCGAGGTCCAGACATTCGGCGTCGGGGGGCAGATTGTGCAGGATGAAAAAACGGTTGATTAATTCCGCTTGTTGGGTGCAGATGTCGTAGGCGCGGTAGGTTTTTAACTTCACTTGGATGCCGGAGCCTGCTTCGTATAGGAAAGGAAGCGAAAAGGGATTAAACCCGCAGCCCAAATCAACGATGGATTCCGGCGGGGGTACATGCTCAAAGATAAATCGGTAGAAATCAAGGCAGTGGGGCAAACGTTCGCGGGTAGAAGCGTGCAAGCGGAGGAGGCTTTCCGCTTCATGCGAAGGGGAATGCCGTTCCTCCGCTTTAGCTTGCTCCGCCGCGGATAGGATGGTTTTTGCCTTTTTATACATCGCGGGCTGCACATACGCGCCGTACAATTGGTGCAGGCGCGTTTTCGCGGCTTTATCGGGGTCCTTCCGCGCGGCTTCCTCAGCGAGGATACGCTCGACGAGCGGCGGGTACAGGTAAGTATATTTTTTCATGGTGCTTTGGGATATTTCTTCACTCGATTTCTGTTTTCCAAAGCCCGTGCAGATTGCAATAAGCGTAGACCGCTACCGGTTTGTCGTCCGTAACACAGAACGGAAGCCTCGGTTCCTCCCCGGCCTTTAGGCATTTACGCTGGCCGCCGCGCTCGGTTTCCACATACACAAACGAAATGTGGTGCCCGTCATCCATCGGATGGGCTGCGCCGCCGACCTTAACGTCCAAGCAAATACACTCGCAGCCGCAACTGCAGGTTCCCGTTTCACAACTGACGACGGGCAGGTGCTTTTCCGCGCTTGCTTCCACGGTATTGGGCACGAGCTCCGCCATCTTTTCGCCGCAGCACATCATGGGTACGCCCTTGTCTTTGATAAGCCCCATCAAATTACCGCAATGTCCGCATTTGTAAAATTTTTGCCCCTTACACATGTGGGTTGCCTCCTTTTTATTTGTATGTATATTTTACCAAAACGGCGGTATGCGAACAATGTTTGTTTTACGATGTCTTTTTTACATCGTTTTGATATCAAATAATTTTTTTGATTCATTCGTTCAATCGTAGTATAATTACCTTGTTAGTTTATTTTGTATGCGAAGGGAGCATAGCATGATTTTTGATTGGATTACGCCAAAGCAAGCTGCCGAATTATGGGGTATATCCGACAGGAGAGTGCAATACCTTTGCGCCAATGGGCAAATAACCGATGTTATGCGATTGGGACAGGCTTGGCTCATTCCGAAGGATACACAAAAACCGCCCGATGGGCGCAGCAAGAATGGGCGCAAACCAATAAAACAAAAACAGGAGAATAATAATGCCTAAAAAGAAAAATGAAATGATAAAACAAATCGTGCCTATGATAGACGAGGCAGCTCTTTTCCATGATATATCTTCAATCATCGAGAAGCGAAAACTTCGCGCGCAGGCTCAAATAAATAATGAAAGTGTTTTAATGTTTTGGGAAGTCGGTAAACATATCGGCTCTGTTTTACTTGGCGGCGAACGTGCTGAATATGGAAAGCGAATTGTTGTGACGCTGTCACAACAATTACAGGCAAAATATGGGAGCAGTTTTGATTATTATAATGTAACCCGAATGATAAAATTGGCAACTCGTTTTCCCGAAACGGAAATTGTTGCGACACTGTCACAACAATTATCGTGGTCGCATTTTATCGCGTTGTTACCGATTAAATCGGACGAAGTATTTTTGTATTATGGGCATGATGCGGCAAATCGCAATTTAAGTGTTCGTGATTTGCGAAAACTGATTTCACGCAAAGCATATGAACGACAGGAAATCGCCAACTACCAATTATCTGAATCATCAGGAATACCGTTTAATGCTTTCAAAGACCCTTATTTACTTGATGTCTACGGATTGAAAGACAATTACCTTGAAGCCGATTTAGAAAAAGCCATTTTGTTGGAATTGGAAAAATTTATTTTGGAAAATGGCAGAGGCTTTACCTACGCAGGAAAACAAGTGCATATGTCAATGGACGGCGATACGCACAAATTGGATTTGCTATTTTACAACAGGGTTTTGAAACGGCTTGTCGCTATTGATTTGAAGATAGGGAAATTTAAACCGGAATATTCCGGGCAAATGCGCTTTTATCTTAAATGGCTGGAGCGTTACGAAATGATGGAGGGTGAAAATCCTCCTATCGGCATTATTTTATGTGCCGGAGGAAGCCGTGACAAAATCGAACTTATGGAGCTTGATAAAGAAGGTATCGCAGTTGCTCAATATTGGACACACTTGCCGCCAAAATTAGAATTTGAACAAAAAATAACTCAAATTTACGAGGGGGCAAGAGAGCGTTTGGAAAGGCGTAAACTTATTACCGCAGATATAAAACGCGACATTGATTATTTTTACGAATTAAAAACCGAAGATGCGGATATAGAAGATGAAAAGTAAAGTAAAATATCAAGGGAGATTTTTATATGCCGAGCGATTATAACCCGCGCAGCATAAAAGCAGCTGAAAAAGTAGGGTTTACGTTAAAATACAAAGTACGCGATAATGATTCCACAAAGAGTGAATACACCTTGATTATGGCGATGGAAAGGGAAAATTTTAATCCATGCAAAGAATAAATCATTTTTTATCAATGTATCCGGAACAGAAAAAAACGGTAACCCCTTACATACATAAAAAACCCCGCGCGGGAAGCTCAAGCATCATAAGATGCACCCGCGCAGGGCTGTCACCCGCCTCCCCGCGACATCAGGAGGCGTTGTTGTTATATTGATTGTTTTTGTTTCTCTTTCTTTGTTTTGCTGCATGTAAAGCGTTGGGAGGGTACCCATTAAAATGCATTACCCATGGCTTGGCTACGTAACCTTTTATAAGCCGATTGTAAGTAACGGCGAAGTCAAATCGGGAGCGGAGCGCGAAGGACGTTTGGAAGCAGGGACGGAATTACCGTTTGTCGTCAGGGACGTATGCGTGCTGTCCTTTCAAGGAGATGACCGTTAACTTGACTTAATTATACACATTGAGAATTTAATGTCAAATATTTATTTTCGAATGTACATTCTTACGTTTGCGTCATAAAAACTTTACATCATGCGCCTAATGAAATCTTGTGGTTGGTGATCCCCCGCAATTTTCCGAGCATATCCCAGTAGAGATAATGCCCCTCATGTATCGCGTTTATATATTGTTGATCCGTCATTATAGTCCGCCCTCCCAAAATTTATCCGCCGGGATGTGATTGCGCCGGGCAACCAAGCGGTTCCAACGGAAATAACCGAAAGGCTCCTTGCTTACATCCGGCGTACCGTCGTCCATGATATTCCCCATAAACAAACCGCCGCCGTCACCGCCGATATCGTCCGCCATTTCTATGTCGAATAAAGTGGTTTTTTCAAAATGCCGTTTGTGCCATTCAATCGACCGGTACATACTTTGGAAGGGCTTCCAAGTAGGCTTCAATACTTCGGGGATAATACCGTCAAATTCATCCGGCGGCCCGCAGAAAGCCAACCCGAATACCCCGTCCAGCCGTAAGATATTTGCGACACACTCGGTTAAGAAAACATCGCAATGGCCATAAAAATTAAACGAGTTAATGCAAATAATCACGTCAAAAAAATGATCCGCATAGGGCAGTTTATGCACATCGGCGTTGATCGGGATAACCTTATCCTGTACACCCGCTTCGCAGATGCGTTTCCAATTGCTTGTCGCATCGTTCCACAAATCCGTGGCGAACACGGTAACGCCAAATTCACGCGCAAAAAATATCGAACTGATCGCTTTACCGCACCCCATATCCAGTACGCGCATACCCGGCTTAAGGTCAATGACGCGGGACAGAGATTCCGCGAGCAATACGGGATTTGAACCCATTGCATTATTTTCTACCCATTCGAAGTCGTATTTCGCCGTCAACGGATACTTTAAATAAATCATCGTTTTTACGCGTTCATCATAAAGCATGTTATGCCTCCCGTTATATGTATTTTTCAATAATTTCGTCCGGCAGATAAATGATAAAACTGCAAATCCCATCCCCGCCGAGAACGGATTTGACAACCTCTCCGTCCAGCTCTACGCCAAACGTGTTCTCCCATTGGGCCTTCGCAAAACCCAAACTGCAATAACACATCGTTTTGCTGACGGCTCCTTCATCATTTAAAATGGATGTTCTCGCAAAAAGGCAATGGCAAAAATGAAAACGCTTCTTACGTTCGTCCGTTTCTTTAAAGTAGCTTGTCATGTCATAAGGATGCCTGGAAATATGCAGTTCCGAACCCTTACGGACGGCAGATAGTACCCCTTCCGTGTTCAACAGGAAATCCAATGCTTCATCGGTGATCAAGTCACCCCAATAGGTTGTCCCCTCGGCGTGATGCCTTAGAAATTCTTCCTTCTTTTGCTTTTTGCTGTATTCAAGGAATGAATCTATGTTGTTACCACATTCGTTTAATTCTTTCTTGAAATCGCCGAACTGCTCCCGCGTAAAACCATGTCGAACGCGTGTTAATATACCTTTAACCGTTTCAATATCCGCCATTTCTTCCAAGCGTTTTATGATCACCCGCATGTTGCAACAACCACATTCCCCTTCCGTATCGGGTTCGGGTACGCAGATGTCCTTTATCAACGCATCCCATGCTTCCACGCCCAATTTTTCGCAGACCAATTGTTTGAATGTAGGGATAATTTTTTTATCATCCCATGTAATTTCATAATCACTCATAGCTTATCCGCCTCCTTTTTCCATCATAAGCGTGCTATAGTGACAACAGTATGTCATAGTTTATAAATTTTTTCCCGCAGCACCTCCATCAGCATCGTATAAAACCGCAGGTTATGGATCGTCGCCAGCCGGCTGCCCAAGCTGTCTCCAATACTCACCAAATGCCGCATATAAGCGCGGGAATACCGCGTACAGGCAAGGCAATCACACAACGTAGACACAGGCCGCGCATCACGCCGATGGACATCATCCAATATATAATGATACCGATAAAAAGGGCGCGACACATCAATGTGCTCGCGCCTTTCGAATTCCTCGTTAAAAACATAAAGCCTATGATGCCGCGCCTCCCGCGTGGGAATCACACAATCAAACAAATCATACCCCATACGCACGCAAGCGACGATATTTTCCGGCCGTCCCACGCCCATAGCATATTTGATCCCATCATCGGGCATTAACTCCGCCGTATAAGCAAGTATATCCTCGGTCAAATTACCCTTATCATCCAACGGCCACCCGCCAAACCCAAAGCCAGAAAACCCCATCTGTATAAGCGCGTCCGCACATTCCTTGCGCAGCGACTTTTCATTCCCACCCTGTATAATGCCAAACAATTGGGACATCCCTGCCCCCGAACCCCCCCGTCGTGCATTTTTATTAAAAACCTCCATCGATTGCCTGCCCCAGCGTATCGTCGTATCCACGGCCTTGGCTTGCGTTTCGTACCCGTCCGAAGGATGCGTGCAGTAATCAAGCGCCATCAGCACATCGGAGCCGTAAGCCAGTTGCGATTGCATACATTTCTCGGGGGAAAGGATCACCTTTTTACCGTCACGGCGGAAAATGATACCGTCCTTGCGGATTTCACCGAAGGACGGATTTTCACGCAGAAGAGAAAAAACCTGGAACCCGCCCGAATCGGTAACGATGGAGCGGTGCCAATTGCAAAAGTTGTGCAAGCCGCCAAGAGCCTTGACCGTAGCCGCGCCGGGTTTGGTCATCAGATGGTAAGTATTCATCACGATGCCTTGCACGCCGACGCTTTCAAGGTCAGCCGAATCCACGCAGCGTACGACGCCGCGGGTGCCGTCGGGGAAGAAAGCGGGCAGGGGGACATTCTTCATATTCGATCACCGCGTGAAGTGTATTGCCGCGGATAAGGCTTGTCAAATAAGACATTAAGCATATATATTGAAGCAACAAAATCAACGGGGAGCGATATGGGATGGGAAACAAACAGTTATACCTCGGCGCGGCGTATTATCCCGAGGTTTGGTATTTTGACGCCAAGGTTATCGATGAGGACATAAAGTATATGAAGGAAGGCGGCTTTAACCTCGTACGCATGGCGGAATTCGCGTGGAGTACGATGGAGCCGCGCGACGGCGTGTTCGAATTTGATGATTTTTACGCCGTGGTAGACCGCATGTACGCGAACGGTATCTTTACGGTTATGTGTACGCCTTCGGCCACATCCCCCTCGTGGCTGACTTTGCGTAACGAGGAAACGCTGGTGCTGTGCGAAGACGGCACGCGCTTCCAGCACGGCTCGCGTAGGCACGGTTGTTCCAACTCGCCGATCCTGCGCAAATATACGAACCGCATCGTGAAGGAAATGGCGAAGAAATTCGGCAGCCATCCCGGTGTGGTGGGCTGGCAGATCGACAATGAGATTTATCCCCACATCCGCGACGTGGTGGGCAACGCGGACAGGGGATGCACATGCCCCGTTTGCATGGATTTGTTTTACAAGCGGCTGGAGGATAAATTCATTACGCCGGAGCAAATGAACCGCGCGTGGCATTTGCGCTTGTGGAGCCAGGAGTATTACAGCTTCCGCGATGTGCCGCCCCCGCGTTCGCGTACGTGGATGAATCCGAGCTTGGTGACGGAATGGAACAATTTCCGTTCCGATTCCAACGCGGAATTTGTGGCGGAACAAGCGGATACGCTGCGCGAAAACGGCGTAACCGTCCCCATCGGTACGGACATGATGCCCATGGGCGGACAATCCTACACCGAAACCAACAGAAACCTCGACGTGGTGCAATTCAACCATTATCACAGCTCGGATAACTTGTGGGAAGTGTGCTTTTGGTACGATTATATCCGCGGTTTAAAACGCGAACCCTTTTGGGTAATGGAGACGGATTATTCGTACGCGGGTTCGACGGCGACGCACGGATACCAGCCGCCGGGCTATACGCGCATCAATACGATGCTGCCGTACGCGATGGGCGGCGCGGCCAACTGTTATTGGCTGTGGCGCGCGCATCCGGCGGGGCATGAGCTGATGTTCGGCGGGGTTATCAATACGCACGGGCGCCCGCAGTATAACTTTGACGAAAGCAAGGAGATTACAGCCTTGCTGAAGGGCGCGGGGGAGTTCCTTTTGGATACCGCCGTAAAGAATACGGGCTTTGCCATGACGTATTCCGGCAGGGCTTGGACGATGTTTGAAGGGCAAGCCGTTTCCGGCGCGATGAAGTACCAGCCGCGGATCAACGCGGCTTACGGTGCTTTATTCCGCGCGGGCCTGCGCCCTTCGGTCATCGATGAAGAAGGAGACTTGGCGCAATATAAGGTCATCTATTCCCCGTTTATGCCCTGTATCGAGGAGTACGGCTTCGCGGCGCGTATAATCCGTTGGATGAAGGACGGCGGCATTTGGATCGCGGGCCCGCTGACCGATATACGCAACCCCCACGGCGCGAAGTACGAACACACACCGCTCGGGTATTTGGAGGAATTGACCGGCGCATACTTAAAATACGGCGTACCCGCGCGGAACAACGCCGACGACGTGGACCAAGCGATATCCGGCGCGTACGCCCAGCCGTTGATTATGTCCGCGGCCAAGGTCAAATGGGATATCGGCGATTATCACGGGGAGGAAGCCGCGCGCTTGTGGGCGGATGCCTTCGAGCTGCCCGACCGGTGCCGACCGCTGGGTATATACGGCAGCGGCCCCTTGCAAGGCTTGGCGGCGGCGTTTTCCGCGCCCGTCGGCGATAAGGGCGGCGGGGTAATCGTGCTGGGGACGAACCCTTCGGCGCAAACGCTCGCGCGGATCGTTTCCTTGGCTTTTACGAAGAAAGGCTTGGAAAAAGGCCCCGAAACATCCCCGAATGTGCTGGCCATCGAACGCGTGACATCGGACGGTAAAGACGCGGGCATGATCGTGTTGGAAATCGAAATGAAGGAAGGGTATGTCATCCTTCCGCGCCCCATGAAAAATATAATGACGGGGGAAGCCGTGGAAGGGCGCGTGGAAATGGAACCTTATTCCGTATTGATCGCGGAATAGAAAGGACGGTTATCATGGATCGCATCCAATGGCTGGCCGAAAACGGCGGCCCCGCGTTAAAGCTGCGATTGATAAAGGAAACGCTGGCCGGTAAAAACGATTTTGACGCAAACAAATTGGCGGACGCGCTTTTACAGGATGATAAAATCCGCAAGGCGATGGGGTACTTCTATGCCTTCCATAACTTTGACGTGATGCGGAACAATCCGTATGACCTGATCCACAGTTGCTATGAAAATTGCTTGGAAATGTTTATGCCCTTCTTGATGAAGCTGGGCTTCCATGCGGGTGTAACCGTTTTTGACCAGCGTATGTCGTACCTGTTTAATATCTATCCCCGTTTGTTCGGAATCCCCGCGCGGGGTAATGTTATGCCCTTCCACGGGATCATCGTAACCAAATTAATGTTAAAGGCGGGTTACTTCGACGCCGAAATGGAAACCCATATGCGAAAGCAATTGGACGCCATGCATAAAACCGCAACCTTGGGCAGATATGATTTTTACGAAACGGACGAGGCTTTCATACGGCAACCCAAGCGTTGGAAGGGCTTCCTTATACTTAAGGATATGTACAATCCCTACACCGGCGCGCTGCCGCTGCCGATCATTTATGTAATGGAGCTGTTCCTGTATATACGGGAATATATCAAGGACAAAGCCGAGCGGGATAAGATCGACGACATTACGCGGTTCGTCCTCACACCCGAATACCAAAGGACCCGAGGGGATTACGGCTGGCATTGGGACGCGGACAAAAAGACCTACCACGCGACCACCGGCGGCTTCGGTCTGCCGCTGTTTGAAGGGGGGATCGTCGGTAAGGAAGCATGGGGCTTTTTGTCCCTGTTGGAAACGGCGTCCCTTTCCCCGGTTGCGCGGGCGTCCGAATGGTTTACCAGGTGTTTGGGGCATTTGGAGCAATATAAGACCTATCGGGGGACGTATTTGTTCCCCGACGACTTGCTTTCGCACCTTACCTACCAATCGCCCGGCGGTATGGAGACCTTGTATCGGGCTTTTTTATCGGAAGGCGCGCTCGCTTCGGTTAAAAGGAACGACCGCAGGCTGCTTTTATACGAGTTGTACAGCACGCTGTATATGGCGGTTTTGCTTAACCGCCGATAATAGGGATCATCCCAGCAGAAAGGCTCCGTATACCAGCGCCCCCGCGACCATTAACGCGGGATGGACTTTTAATTTCGTCAGACATAATAAACTCGCCGCACCCAATATCAATAAATGTACCCACCCGATCCCGTTCCACGTTGAAATGAAATTACGCAGCGCGATATCCGCGAGCAGTACCGCAATGGTTGGCCTAATGTATTGGGTCAGCCTTTTTATTTGGGGCGCGTCCTTGTAACGGGTCAACAGTCCCATGAGCGCGAGCATCATCACCAGCGACGGCGCGATGGTGGAGAACAACGCGGCACCCGCGCCGCCGACGCCCGCTTGCGTGTAGCCGATAAAGGCCGCCATCTTGGGGGCGATGGGGCCGGGCAGGGCGTTACCCATGGCAAGTACCTCGGCAAATTCGGCTTCGGTCAGCCAGCCGAAGACCGTTACGGCTTCATGCTCGATGAGGGGGATAATGGCGGGGCCCCCGCCGTAGCCGAGCAAATTGGCGATGAGGAATACCCAAAGCAATTCCAGGTAAATCATAGCCCGCCACCCGTAACATCCGAAGGAGGTGATGCGTCCGAAGGAGGGCCTTTTTTAAAGAGGTTTATTATCCTTTCCCCCGCGAAGGCCCAAATAAAAAGCCCGCCCAGCACAATCGCCGGATGCAGGCCGATAAACCAAAATATCCCGAATACGATAACGGCGTGTATCGCCGTCGCAACCCAACCCAAGCCCTTCGCCGCGATGGCGATAAACTGCCACGCCATCACCGCCATCATCATGCCCACCACGGGTACCATCGCGCGGCCCATCCCCTGCGCCCACGGCTGGTCGGCGAAGTGCGAAAGTGTGGTCAGCAGTACGACCATAAGGGTTGCCGTGGGAATCACCATGCCTACCATCGCCAACGTTAAACCCAATACGCCGCCCACCTTGTACCCGATATACCCCGCCATCTTCGTGTTGATGGGCCCGGGCAGGGCGTTGCCCACGGCTACGACCTCGGCGAATTCCTCGTCGCCCATCCACGCGTAGCGCGTCACGACCTCCCGCCGCACGAAAGGGATCGACGCGGGCCCGCCGCCCCAGCACAGCATCCCGCTGCGCAGGAACGCGAGGAAGAGGTCGCGGTACAATTTTACGCGCATATATACGCCCCTTTTTTGCATGACTTTAACGCATATGGTATTATAACCTTGATTTCCCATAAAAGGGAGTGCATTCATGCAGCAAAAAATCATCGTCATGACGCAGCTCGCACTCTACGACAAGCACGAAGGCCACGCCGACCAACTGGCCAACGATTATTTCCGCCATGACTACATCTACCGCAAAAACCTCGGGACCCGCTTTGCCGTGGGTTTCGGCGGTTTTATCATGCTGGGCTTATACTGGGCGCGCAATATCTTTATCGACGGCGCGGACCTGTTCGAGCTTGATTTCACCACGCACCTCTACGATTCCATTCTGTTTATTTTGGCCATACTCGCGGTCTATTCTTTAATTGGTACGATACAGGGCACACGGGAATACTATCTCGTGCAAAAACGTTTGACCCGCTACCACGCGCTGGTGCGCCAGCTGGAGCGTATCAACGACCAGTCGCAAAGGACGGCGCGGGAAAAAGCCGTCGAAGAGGAAGAGGCGAAAACCGCGGAAACGAAGCCGACACGCCCGTCGCGCCCGCGCAGGACGATCGGCGAAGCGGAGGAGGAACTTTCCCAAACCCGCCGCGTTGAGCCCATCGAGGACCACCGCCTTCACACAAGCCCCCTCATCTACAGGAACCCCTTCCCCCCGATAAAAACCACACCGCAAAGGAGCGCGGATGAAACCCATGGAACAGATACTGATAACACGGGAACTCATCGTCAAGACGTATAAACAACTGGAGGTTTTCATACAGCCCGTCCTTAAATTCTTGTTAGGGTTGTATGTTTTTAACGGCATCATCGGCATAGGCCACGTACACCCCGCTTTGGCCGATTACGCGGAGCAAATGACCTCTACGCTGGTGGTATGGCTGTTTGCCCTTTTGTTTACGGTTATGCCCACCAGCTTAAGCTGGCTGTTGATCATCGTGACGATTGCCGTGCAGATATCCGCCACGGTGGAGCTGGCCATGGTGGTGTTTTTGTTCCTGTTGTTTATATTCCTGTTTTACGCGCGTATGGCGCCGCGGGAGAGCTTTTTGATTTTATTCGTGATGGTCGCTTTCCGCCTTAATGTGCCGTACCTCGTGCCGCTTTTGGTGGGCCTGTACTTCCCCGTGTCGGCGATTATCCCCGTGACCATCGGCGTATTCATGCACGCGCAATTACCCGTTATATTCGGCTTGATGGCCCCGCAGGCAACGCTTGTGGACGTGGAGCTTACGGACCTGCCCACGGTATTGCCGGAGATCTTCAGCGGGGTATATTCCACGCTGCTTTCCGGTATCGGGATGTCGCAGGGGTGGATCATCACGGCCGTTATCTTCGCGTTCGTAACCATTTTGGTACACGTTGCCAGCCGCCAAGCCATCGACTTCGCGAAGGAGATCGCCATCGCGCTGGGGTGCGTGATGACGGTATTCGGTTTTATCATGTCGGTACTGGTGACCGACGACAACGTCCGCATCGGTTCGGTGATTGGGATTACGCTGTTATGCGGCGTGATCGCGCTGGTGATCCGCTTCTTCGATTCGGTGCTGGATTACCAACGGGCGGAAACGGTGCAATTCGAAGACGACAACAATTACTACCACGTACGCGTCGTGCCCAAGGTTATCCTTACCCGCCCGAAGCGTACCGTACGCCGCATACGGCCTACGGAGGATACCACGGAAGACACGCATAAACGCGAGGAACCGGAAGAACCCCGCCCGCGGCTGAGGCCCCGTCCGCGGCTTGATGAAACCACCCGCCGCCCCCACTAGGAGGAGGATCACGCATGTTCAACGCCGTCAACCGTTGGCTCGTTGAGTATACGAATCTGCCGCCCTTAAGCGTACCCCACATCGGCCCGTTCGAGATATTGGATATCCTAATCGTGGCCTTCGTGGTATACGTTATTTTGCGTTGGATACGGCGTACCCACGCGTGGATATTGCTTCGGGGTATCATCGCCATCGTTATATTGGCGTTGCTGGCGCAAATCTTTAACCTGTACGCGCTTATGTGGCTGATACGCAACGCCTACGCCATGGGGCTGGTGGTAATCGTCATCCTCTTCCAGCCGGAATTGCGCAAGGCGCTTGAGCAAATCGGCCGAGGCAAATACCTTTCCTCATTTAAAAACGAGGCGGAGCAAAAAAGCCACGCCGACGTGAATACCATATACGAAATCATTAAAGCGGCGAAAATCCTGTCGGCGGCTAACACCGGCGCGTTGATCGTATTGGAGCAGGACATAGACCTGCGCGATTACGAACGCGAAGGCATCGTACTGGACGCGCAGGTTTCCGCCCAGCTTTTGCTTAATATATTCGAAAAGAATACGCCTCTGCACGACGGAGCCGTTATCGTAAGGGAAAACCGCGTAGCGGCGGCTTCTTGTATCCTGCCGCTTACGGCGGAGCATGTGGACGCGGAGATCGGTACGCGGCACCGCGCCGCCATCGGTATGAGCGAAGCCTCGGACGCGCGGGTCGTGGTGGTTTCGGAAGAAACGGGTACGGTGTCGATCGCCATTGCGGGCGAAATGACCCGTGACGTCAACGAAGCCCAAATGCGCGATATGCTGTTGTGGGGCAAGCCGAACAAGCAACGGTTCGCCCTCTTCCGTAAGAAGGTGAAATAAGATGAAGGAATCCTGCGCCCTGCGCCTGACCGTTAAGAAGAAGAAATTCGGCGGTATTTCGGATGTGTTCAAGATTGCCGCGCCGAAGACCGCTTCCATGGTATACAACGCGCTTCGGGTGGGCCCGAGGCTCATCCTGCGCTCCGCTTTCGAATTGCTGCGCGCCAATATCATCACGCGGGTGCTGTCCGCGATCGTATTGCTTTCCATAGACACGGTAAGTTTTATCCGCAAGAGGATTTCGCTCAAGCAATACCTCATTGATATCGCGCTTGCGTTGATGTTGGTGGTGGGCGGTACGCTGGGTTGGAACTTGGGCAACCGCGCGGGGGGCATACTGCTTGAAAACGCAATATTATTATTGTTTGCGGGGATGGTCGGCGCGGGTGTTTTGGGCGCGGTGGCGGGCGCGGCAGCGAACAAGGTCATCGGTTTGTTCGTACAGGACGACAACGCGGATATGCTGGTGATATGCAATAAGGTCTATGATTCATTATCGGAAGAATACACGCTTGACGACCAAGAGCAGGAGGCCGTCGCCGACAACGTATACATCTGCGACAAGATGTTGAAGGATATGTTTTGCCAAAAGGACCGCGAGCAATTCGCCCGCGCGTATATAGAGCCCTTTTGCGAAGAGGCGGCAGCGTTGCGTGACGCGGAACGCGGAATTCGGAGTGCGGAGTAAAGAGCATGGTAAAAAAGGTTTTAGCGTTTTTTTATAAGGATATCCTTTGGAAGCTGATTGCCTTGGGCTTGTCGGTCGTCCTTTGGTTGGTGAGCATGACGGTGTTCGACCCGGAGGAGAACCAATTCCACCCAAGGCAATTGTTCTTTGATAATGTTTCCGTGCTTGAAGCGGAAAACGTCGTATGGCTCAACCAATATGAATTGGAAAGGGATATCATGGTAGGGGTTCGCGCCGCGGCCAGCCATCTTACCCCGTTGCATATAGCGGAGATAAGGCCCAGCGTCGATTTCCGCGCCATATTGGGGTGGGAGGTACACGCGGCCGAAGGAATGGTGGAAATCGCCCTGCCTGTAAGCGTAAACCTGCCGCCCGAATTTACCCTGCTGCACACCATGCCGTTTGAAGTGATCGTGCAATTGGACGCGCGCATACGGGCATCCTTTACAGTCGATACCACGCAGGTCGGCATGGTGGGCCCGAATACGCAGCTCGACAGGGTTTGGGCAGCCAATTCCTTCGCCACGCTAACGGGGCCCCGTTCCCAAATCAACCAAGTCGCTAGCGTGCAGGTGCCTGCCGTGGTGCATGGCTTGACGGAGAGCCTTTCCCGCACGGTTCCGCTTACGGTGTACGATATCCACGGTAATGACATTACCCATGAATTTGATATGAGCGTTTCGGAGACGACGCTGCACGTCGAAGTATCGCACATAAAGCGCGTGCCGGTCATCCCCGAAATCATCGGGACGTTGGCCGACGGCTTCGCCGTGGCGGATCACGCCGTCAACCCATCCGAAATATATTTGGCGGGCACGGCGGAACGCCTGGCGGAAATCGAATCGGTGACCGCGGTTTTGGATTTGGACCGGGCGAACGAAGACTTCGAACGCGTATATGACATCAACGATTTCCTCCCCGAAGGCACGGCCTTGGCGCAAGGGCAACTGTCGGGCGTCCACTTTAACGTAACGGTCGAACCGATTAACGAACGGACGCTTAACGTCGAACGGGTGAACATCGGCGTGTTCGGCGGCAACGCCCTATATTCCATTATAAACAACCCCACCCATGTTGCGGTGCGGGTCAGCGGCCCCGCTTCCCTTGTCGCGCGGCTGACGCACTTTGATATCGCCGTCCGCTTAAACCTGCACAATCGGGCCATCGGCGTGCACCGCATCCCCTTACAAGTCATCCTGCCCGCGGGTTTATTGCTGGTAGGCCCCCCTCCCGCGTTGGAGGTACAGATATACGAACCCGCCGTAGGCAACGGGAACGGGGCAAGCGACGATCCCCTCCCCCCCGCCGACCCTCTCCCGCCGATCGATCCCGATCCGCCGCCCGATCCCGACCCTCCCCCCCCGATTGAGCCCGATCCCGTTCCCCCCGTAAACGGAGGGGAACCCAACGGGGAAGAACCGCCGGAAGAAGATTAGCGTTAAACGCAAAAATATGTTACAATCCCGTTGCAAGCAACTTCGTGTCGAATCGACACGAAGTTAAGGGGGAGACACCCATGACCAAAAACGCAGCTTGCAAACGTAAACTGCACGTACTGCTTCGAAAGGAGAGGGGCGAAAACCCATAATAAAAAACATACGCGTTGTAGACGCGCAGGGTACGGAGTATGGAGCAACCTATCCGCGGCGGGCCAGAGGGCTCGCCAAGAAAGGCAGGGCACGCTTCATAGAGGATAAGACCCTGATGCTGGCGTGTCCTCCCGCACATCATAAAAATCCGGAGGATACCATGAATAATAATGATAACGTAAACACCGCAGTAACATTGGAAGCACCCGCAGGCAACGGCCCAAGGCCGGCCGAAAGTCTGCCGAACGGGATCCCCGTCACCCTCGAACCGCGCAAGTGGCTGGTGGACTGGACGAGGAACAACAAAACAAACAAGGTCAGCCGCGTCTTCGTAACCGATATGACCAGCGGCCTGACCGAAGCCCTTTGCCTGGGCGACTGGGCTTGGAACTGGTCAACCGTCGATTCACCCATGATGTCGCTGCAAGCGAATACGGAATACGTCATCACCTTTTGGCTGAACGGCGGCGAAACCGAAATCGAACAGGAAACCTGCCAGTTTCGGGTTTACCTCAACGGCGACGGCGAAAACCCCATGATCTACCCCCTTAACAGGGACGTGATTAAACCGCTTAAATACCATAAGGGCTGGTACCGTTTCGCCATCCCCTTCAACACGGGCGAATCGTACAACGACACCGTGCGGGTAATGCTCCAGTTCGTAGCCATGCGCGCGTACTGCGCCATCCTGCCCGACAAACCCGAATACGCCGGCCTGCCCGACGAGGAACGCCCCGACCCGCGCATCCCCCAACGCCACAACATCGCCCACGGCGCAAGCGGCTACCCGCGGGACAAAAACTGGTCGTATCTGGTGTTCGGCAAGGAAGCGACGGATTTGGCTACCGTTTGGGGGCCGTCGGGACGGAACGCAAACAACAACAGCAATAACACCAAAGCGCGTCCCGGCGCACTCGAACAATTCGTAAACGCGGTGGACATCGACGGGTTTTTGGAGCATATGGATTCCGGCAGCCTGATGGAATTGCTCCGCGAGGACGGCGCCATCGAACGCCTATCGCACTTGGGCGTGGACATCGACGGGTTACTGGAACACATGGACGACGATGACAAAATAGAACTGCTTAGGGACATGATGTAAAACAATTGTATGTAACGCAGCCGTATTAAAACACGAGCCGCCCTTCTTAAAACGGGGCGGCTTTTTAATGGGTGTGGTTTTTGATGCGGCTTATTTTTACGGAGCCGTTTGAAACCCAATCCAAGAAAATGACTCGTCAAAATCAACCTCCGATATTCCGCAAAAAGGAATCTCATGTGCAAATGAAAATTGTCGCATGACGACACCATGCGTTACGGCAATGATTTTCTTGTATTTTTTATAACGCAGAAGCGCGTTTTTGGCGCGGTTAAATACATCCGAAAGGTTTTCGAATTTTATTTCACTATCGTCCGGACATACCCCTTTGTATGCGGTGCATAGCTCACTTGCTTTTATTGATTCTTCCTTAGACGAATATTGGAAAGTCAAATCGGGCATCCACTCATGCAAATCCACTTCGACCCTTATATCCAACTGCCTGTTTTTAGCTATAATCGCCGCCGTTTGCAAAGCCCGTGTATACGGGGAAGATACGATTATCTCGGCATCGTCCAATCTCGCGTCAAACGAAACATTTTCGGCAATCTTTATGCCGTTTTCGGTAAGCTGGGCCAAGTCAAGCCCATGACCTTTATACTTCCTTTCCCTGACAAACGAATAATCGGGCTCACTATGCCGCACAAAAACTATTTTCTGCATTACATTCACCCCTTGCAAAGATGGATTTTAATCGTAATGATTTTTACAAGACATCACGATAATGGTATCATCCACGACCTTGTATACAAGGCGGTTGACTTTATCAATGCGCCTGCTCCAATAACCGTTATGGCTATGCTTTAACGGCTCCGGTTTACCAATCCCTTCAAATGGGGTGCGCTTAGCGTCTCTTAATAATGTACAAACGCGCTTGGCTGTTTTTATGTCTTGCCCCAGCCAATAATTAAAATCTTCCCATGCGTCCGGTTCAAATTTAACAGACTTAGACATTTGCGAGCGCCTCTAATTCTTCGATTGTAGCAGACACTTGCTTCCCCTTTGTTTTGCCGGATTCATAAAGTTCTATTCTTCTCGAAAGCTCTTTTTGGTTGTCTGCCCGATAAAATGGGTCAATAGTTAATTCAAAGGGAATTGTACCGGTGCGTACTATAGCTTTCGCAAATACGGTAAACGCTGCCGACATGTTTAAGCCAATTTCATCTAATGTTTTTTCCGTTTGCTTTTTTAAATCATCATCCATGCGGAAAGTTATTGCTGTTGTTTTCATTAAATCATCTCCTTCTGTCGTTATTGTATGTTATATGGCATACATTATCAAGTTATATATGTTACCGTGGGTCCCGGCAGTTAAAGCAATAATCTTGAACCCTATCACGGTGTATTACTTGTATATTTTCACAGCCGGGAGTATTACATTCGCCGGCAACACCACGTTCCCGTTCCTTGCAACCGACCATAGTAAAGCTGAGCAACATAACCATAAACACAGCGATAATGCTTTTCATAACCCTTTTCATATTTGCCTCCGTTTAGAATTTTAAGGATAATACCTTAATGTAAATTTAATTCGCATTTTTTCATAAATTCGTATTTTTTCATAAAAGTGTAACATATTTGTGTGCAGTATGCATCCAAAGTAAACAGGACGTTGTATATTGTGGGATTGTATCAACCCCACCATCGAAACCCCCTGTTTTATTCCAATATCACCACTTCTTTATACTTCACGCACACGCTCCCTTCCAGCACAATCGGTTCGGCGCAGGTGGTGCGGATTTCGATTTCAATGCGCTGCTCTTCTATGTAGGTGACGCGCACCAACGCGAGGTGGCGGGCGGTTTCGTTGCCGGGGCCGCCAAGTTCCAACCGTCCGTATCTCAAATGTTCCGGCGGCAGCGCGGCGTCGAAGAAGAACGTGAAGCGCGGCGGGATAAGGCGCACATCCTGCCCGGGTAATAAGGGTGCCACGGGCAGGCTCATTTGCCGCAGCACGTTTGTGTGCGTGTGCGTTCCGTCAATGTGGGTATGCGTATCCAAGTAAATCACATCGGACAACTGGATATTCATGAGCATGATGTCCATCGCTCCGCGTGCGTTTTCGAAGGCGTTCTGCCGCGCGATGAGATTACCCGAAGCATTGGCCGCGTACCGCCAAACGGAAAGTATCCCCAGCGAAAGGATAAACCATACGCCCAAGGCAATCGTAACCTCGAGGAGGGTATAGCCGCTGCGGACGGGTGTTTTTTTATGAAGCATTCACTTCATCGTAAATCGCTTTTTCAACCAACGAATTTAACGAAACCCCTTTTCTTACAGCGAGCAATGCCGCTTCCTTATGCAAATCGGGGGATATACGGACGTTAAATGAGCCTTTATAAACCTTTTGCGGTATTTTGCCGACTTCCTTACATAATACGAGATAGTCCTCCACCGCTTCACGGAAAGCGATTTTTAAACCTTGAACGTTGTCCCCTTCATACGTTACGAGGTCCGTCGTCCCTATAAGTTTTCCGTAAAAACATTCGTCGCTTGCGGAATATTCGACGCTACCTAAAAAATCTTTATACGTTAACATATTATTTTTCATTTATATAACCACCTTTCTTTAATTCATTAATAATTATATTTATCAGATATGGTTTGATTTCCGGCCGCGGGTGGGGTTTGTGAAGGCGTATGACATGGCCGTTGGTGTGATTAACAAACTTTACAGCCGAACCACTTGCCGCACCCGACGCGGATAAAACAAACCCAAACCCCATCAGTAAAGTTATTAATTCATCGAATGTAAAATCCTTCGGACGCCGCAAAAACCGTTTTATTAATTTGTTCGCTTTACCCATATGTCTGCTCCCTGTATAGAGTTTACTGATATTAATGAATAAATGCAACTAAAATACAGTCGCTACCCATCCCGGTGCAACGCCTTTATCACTTCATCCGCGGTGGTTCGCCCTTTCTTCAGCGCGAGCAAGGCGTTCTCGCGCAGTCCCCGTTTTTTACGTACCCGCATGGCAAATCCCGGCGGGTCAATGGAGAAGTCCCTGCGGAGGTCTTCGTTCATGATTATATATTCATATATAGCGAAGCGGCCGCGGTAACGCGTTTGCTGGCAACGCCCGCAACCGGTGCCTTCGTATACGGGCGTATCGGGCGGTATATCCAGCAGGACGGCTTGTTCGGCGGTTAACGACACAGGTACGCGGCAATCCGGGCAGATACGACGTACCAGCCGTTGGGAAATGATTCCGTTCAACGCGGTGGCGGCGAGGTAGTGCTCGATACCCATATCGGTCAAACGTTCGATTACGCCTGCGGCGTCGTTGGTGTGCAGGGTGGTGAGTACGACGTGGCCGGTCAACGCGGATTGGATGGCGATGCGGGCGGTTTCTTCGTCGCGCATTTCGCCGATCATGATCACGTCGGGGTCTTGCCGCAGGATGTGCTTAAGCGCGGCGGCGAAGCCCAGGCCGCCGGGATTGTGGGACGCGTTGATGTGATTGACGCCCAGGAGGGGGTTTTCGACGGGGTCCTCCACGGTGACGATGTTGCGACCCGCTTTATTGAGTTCCTCCAGGAAGGTGCTGAGCGTGGTGGATTTGCCGCTGCCCGTGGGTCCGGTGATGATGATTGCCCCGTACGGCTGGTTGAACAACCTCGTGAGCTTCTCCAAATCCGGCGCGGAGAAGCCGAGATCGGCCTTACCGATACGCGCGCTCCCGCCGTACAGCAGGCGGATTACGGCTTTTTCGCCGTGTATCGTAGGGATCGTTGACAAACGGAAGTCCACCGTTTCGCCCGATACCGGCATGGTAAAGTGTCCGTCCTGGGGGAGCCGTTTTTCCGCGATATCCATACCGCCCATCACTTTCAGGCGCGATATAATATTGGGTAACAGGTTGATATCGACCACCCCGTGCACCCGCAAATCGCCGTCCGCGCGGTAACGCGCCCTTAATTGGCGGCCGTACGGCTCGATGTGCAAGTCGCTGGCGCGGTTGACCACGCCCGAATGGATGAGCGAATCGATGAGGCGCACCGCCGGGGCGGCGTTGAGCTGCGCCAGCAAATCCGGGTCGTGCAGGTCCTTGTCTTGCAACCGTTTCTCCACGACGAATTGCGAGGCGATGCTTTTCATCGCGTCGTCTTGGTAGGTTTGGTTTATGTAATAGCGGATATCCTCATCGGCGGCGCGCAACGGTTGGATGAAGTGATTCGTGACCGCGGACAAGTTGTTGACCGTCTTTACGCAGGTTGGATCGGCCATGGCCACGTAAAGGACGTTCCCCTCCCGCTTGATGGGCAAGGCGGCGAACCGCGAAGCGTAATCGTGTCCCAATAACTGCGCGGCCTCCGTATCGATTTCGATTGCCGAAAGGTTGATCACGGTGCGGGGGAAGCTCCCGCGGCGCGCCCGCCTACCACGAATTTCTTTTCCTCATCGGTTAATGCGTTGTACGCCCGATGAACACCGTCCGGGCTGTTCGTGATGTTAACGACCACGCCGTGTTGGGTATGCGGTTCCCAAGCCGCCTCCACGGTTTGAATATTCGCGGATTGCGCGTTCAAGAAGCCCGCCGTTTGCAAGCTACCGAGTATCGCCGTCATGGTTGAGCCCTGTACGCTCCTGCCGCGTTCGGCGCGGTACAGCTCCATGGCGTTATGTATCACTTGGGCCGATTGTATGTCGCTCCGCAAACGCGCGCGGTCGGTGGTATTCAAAAATGTAGGTATCAATATTGCGGCGATGATCGCCAAGATCGCCAGCACAATCGTTAATTCCATCAGCGTAAAGCCGTTCCCGTTACGCATAAAACCCTCGCTTCATGTACGTTATTTATACCGCCGTCGCCATCTCGAACGTCGGCAATACGATCGCCAGCATCACCAACGCCAGCAGCAACCCCAACACCAAAGTGATGACCGGTTCGATCAATTTATTCATCCGCCGTAAGGTGCGTTGGTATGCCTGCATGAAATAATCCTGGCATTGCGCCATCGTTTGGGGCAGGCTGCCCGTTTCCTCGCCCACCCGCGCCAAACCCACCAGCAACGGGTCTATATAAGGCAAATCGGCCAAGGACGCCCAAAAGGGCCGCCCCGAAGCCAGCGCGTTGCCGACCCCCGTCAAATCACGCTTGCACCTAGCGTTGTCCATCGCGTCCGCGCAGACAGGTACCGCGTTCGATACCGGCTGTCCCGCCCCCAATATTAAATTTAACGCTTGCACCAAGCGCAGGTTAAACCCCTGCCGGAACAGCGCGAACTTCAATTGCGCCGAAGCGATGAAATCCTTCCCCTTTTCATTGCGGAGAAAAGCGGCAACGCCAACCACCAACGCAAACAATCCAAAAGCCAGCCGCCATATATGCCCGCTCACGAAGGCGGATACGCTTAACAAGCCGCGCGTCAACGCGGGCAGCGTTACGCCGGATTGGTCGAACACCTGCGAATAGCCGGGCAGTACGGCCACCACAGCCATAACAATGACCCCCAGCATCATTACCGTAACCGCCGCGGGGTACAACAACGCGGCTGTCAATTCGTCCCCTGCCTTTGCCCGATGCTCGTAATATTCGGCCAATTGCCCGCACACACGGGGCAGTTGCGCCGTCATTTCGCCGATGGCGATAAAACCGCACATAAAAACGGGGAAGACCTTCGCCGCCGCCATCGCGTCCGCGAACCCTTCCCCTTGCAAAACCCTCTTATATACTTCGGGCAGCGCGTGCTTCATCACCCGTTCCTTCGTTTGTGACATTAAAATGGGCAAGGCGTCTTTGATCGGCACACCCGCCCCCAACAAAAAAGAAACCTTCCTGCAGAAAACCGCCAATTCACGCGGATGCGCCGTCACACCCTTACGCAGCAAATCCCCGATATCCCTGTGCCATATCGAAACGGCGGGCCCCGCGCCCTTTACGCGCGAAACAGGCGGATATATCATATGTACAACCCCATCCTTTAACGCCCATTGTGTTCCGCCGTTCAATCAGCGTCAACGCACTTGGAGTTATGGATCGTTGATACGCACACCCGATATTTGTAAATCCCCGTTTTTCGTGCATAATACGTGCATCACCATTTTTATGGACTAATCCGTTTAAGGAGGGCGTCATGGTCACCCTGCAGGATTCCCTGGGCACGGTAAATATCCCTTCGAGCGTATATTACGGGATCAATACCCGCCGCGCGCTGGAAAACTTCCCGATCACCAACTACCAGCTTCACCCCGAACTTATTAAGTCGCTCGCCATGGTGAAAAAGGCCGCGGCAAAAGCCAACGAACACGACCTCGACGAAAAGGCGCCCGGCGTCTTCGCGTACATCGTCAACGCCTGCGACGATATCATCAACGGCTCGTACCACGAACACTTCGTGGTGGACCCCATACAGGGCGGCGCGGGTACATCGCTTAACATGAACGCAAACGAAGTCATCGCCAACATCGCCCTCGTAAGGATGGGCCATGAAAAGCACCTGCACGATATCGTCCACCCCAACGACCATGTGAACATGTCCCAATCCACCAACGACGTGATCCCCACCGCCGCGCGGATTTGCATACGCAAACTGCTGGACGAACTGTTGACCACCATGACCGTGCTTTGTACGGTTTTCCGCGAAAAATCCGACGAATTCGACGAAGTCGTGAAAATGGGGCGCACCCATTTGCAAGATGCCGTGCCCATCCGTTTGGGGCAGGAATTCGACGCTTACCGCCGCGTCATCGAGCGCGACATCGCCCGTATTAATAATACGGGTAATTATTTGTTTGAGGTAAACCTGGGTGCCACCGCCGTCGGCACGGCATTAAACGCCAACCCCCGCTATATAAGGGAGGTCATCGAGCACCTGCGCGAAATCTCCGACATCCCCAACCTGCGCCGCTGCGAATCCCTGGTGGACGGCACGCAAAATACCGACTGCTTCACCGAGGTTTCCGCCGCGCTGAAGATTTGCGCGGTCAACATGTCCAAGATCGCCAACGACCTGCGCCTGATGGCATCCGGCCCCCATTGCGGCTTGGGCGAAATCACGCTGGAAAAGCTCCAGCCCGGCTCCTCCATCATGCCCGAAAAGGTGAACCCCGTCATCCCCGAGCTGATCAACCAAGTGGCTTTCCAGGTCATCGGCAACGATTTGACCGTTTCCCTCGCTTCGGAAGCGGGCCAATTCGAACTCAACGTCATGCAGCCCGTACTCATCTACAACCTCATCCAATCCGTGGGCATGATGAATAACGCCTTCCGGGTTTTCGGCGAACGCTGCGTATCCCGCATCCGCCTAACCAAGCGCAACATCGCGCGTATCAAGGAAAACGTGGATTCGAGCCCCATCATCGCCACCGCGCTCGCCCCCTACATCGGTTACGAACGCGCCGGGGCGATAGCAAGGATCGCTTTATCCGAAAATACAACCGCGCTGGACATTTGCCTGACAGACGATACGCTCATGAAACGCCTGGGCGGGGAGGATTCGATACGCAAAATCCTCGACCCCGACGGCATGACCCGGATGGGCGAACGGTTGGAAGGGGAAGAAGACGCATGAACGAACTTGCAAAAGTTAAGAAAGTAACTTCGGACCTAATAGGTCAGAAGTTCACCTGCATTTCCGACATCCACGGCGAACCGGATTTATTCAAACAATTGCTGGATAAAATCAACTACCAACCGGGCGATACCTTGTTTATCCTCGGCGACCTGTACACCAAGGGCAGCCAATGCCACGAAACCCTCAAATACCTGATGGAATTCGAAAAAAACGGAAACATCCACATACTGCGCGGCAATTGCGATTGGGTGGAGGATTACCTCTCCCCGACGGAAAGGGAATGGCTGGAAAACCTGCCCGACATCATCGACGCAAGTGCCGGCCCCGCTTCATTCGGAGGATACATATTCGTCCATTCGGGCCTGGAATCCCCCGACCTCGCTTCCCACAAACCCGCCACGGTAAAAAAGTACGACAATTTTTTGGAGACCGCGACCGCCTTCGAAGAATGGCCTTTCAGCCAATGGGTGGTCGTCGGCCATTGGCCCGTAGCCATGTATTGCCACGGCATCCCCTGTTCCAACCCCATTGTGGACGAAAAGCGCAAAATTATCTCTATCGACGGCGGCCATTGCAACAAACCCGACGGCCAACTTAACGCCTTCATCATCGAAAACGGTAAATTCTCCTTCGAATCCGTGGATAAGCACCCCATCCAACGCATCGAAAAAGCACAACGCGCAAGCGGCGGCAACCTCTCCATTACTTGGCTCGACCGCTTTGTGGAAATGGTTGAGGACGGCGAAAAGCTGTGCCGCGTCAAACACCTCAAAACCGGCACGATTTTAACCGTTCCCAAGTCACAAGTATGGATGGACGACCAAAACCGCACCGTCATTTGCGATATGGCTACCGATTATTACTTGCCCGTATCGGCGGGCGACACCGTAAGCGTCGTCGAAGCCTTCCCCGATCGCATCTTCGCCAAGAAGGACGGCATATCGGGTTGGATAATGTTATAACGAAAAGGAGCAACCCCATGATTGCACCATTTTTACACATCCACGGCGGAAAGTGCGCCGAAGCCATCGAAACGTATAAGAAAGCCTTCGCGGCCGAGGTACACCACATTTCCTACTACCGCGAAAGCCCCGAGTTTAACCCCGAAACCGAAGACGGTGACTTAATCATGCACGCCTCCGTAACCCTCCTGGGCAGCCGCACCGACATCTGCGACGACGACAGCCCAAACCTCGTTTCCGGCAACAACCTGGCTCTAAGTGCCTACTACGACACCCCCGACGACCTGCGCCGCGGCTTCGAAGCCCTAAAAAACGGCGCAACCGTCGAGGAAGAACCCGCGCCCCAATTCTGGAGCGCTTTATACGCCCGCCTAACCGATAAATACGGCATCAAATGGCACCTGATGGTAAAGGAAAACATTTAATCTTTTAATCCTTTAACGAAAAACGATGTAAGCAAAAAAGCCCCGCAGGGATAAAATTTTCACGAAGGCGACTTTCACAGAGCCTTCGGGAAAATTTTCATCCCGAGAGGGGCGTTTTTACATATACTCAAAATTTCCTTAGTATTTTATCTTTTTTATTCTTCCTAGATAGCGTTGTGCGTAAACACGGCGATCGCGCAGGTCGGGATAACGCAAACAGCCCCAAGCGGGTTGCCCCAGAAGAAGCCTTCCTCGTTATCGCGGATGCCCATCGGCGTCATGGTGTCGCAGCAGGCGGAGCCTACGGGGCAAGCCGGGGGCGCGCCGATGTCGCAAAGCAAACGTACGCAATTACAGTCCGCGCTTAAGAGTACGCCCGTAAAGCCGCTGCCCGACAAGCCGCCCGAAGTGGTGAAGATCGTCACGGTTTGGCCGATGTGACGGAACATGCTCTCTACCAAGCAGTCAAGATGGTGTCCCATGGTAAACCTCCTTAAAAAAGTTAGGGATTGTACATTTCCTAATGCATTGTATGGGGCTTGGGAAAAATGGTTACAACCCGCGAACCTACATACACAAGGGAGGGGGAGTCTTCGTGTAATATCACGCAAGCATATAAACTTTTCGTATAAATTATCTTTTACCATTGCTACGGTAAAAATAGCGTGCTATTCTTGTGGGGTGTGTAAAAAATTCGCACGGGAATTCAAAGGAATTAAAGCAACACATCCGGGAGGATTCATATGGGGGATAAGACTACGAAAAAGGGCGCGATTCCCGTATATATGCGGGATGCCTTCATCGCCAACGGCGTGCCGGCGGACGATTTGTTCTTCGCCATCCATACCGATATGACGCCGGACGGGGATTTCTCCGACGCTTACGTAGGGGTGGATAAAAATAACCTCTACATCCTGTACGGCGAGGAACGTGTCGTCAAAACCGAGGGCGCGCGCCGCATCGTATCCGAATACGCCACGAAGGAGTTGGTGACCCACCCGCTCAGGTACTTAAACGGGTTAAACACGCAGACCCTTCTTTCCACCTGCCGCTTGATCAACGACCCCGATAAAAAAGAAGAAAGCCCCGAAGGGGATAAAAAAGACGATTCCGACGAAGAAGGCAAGAAAAACAAAGCCTCCGGTAAGGAAACGCTGATCCTCTTATTTTCCCTGGGCTGCCAGGGTTTCGTTGACCGTTTGCTAAAAGTCATCCGCAATATCAAAAAGGGCGACGACCCGCTGTTGGAAGTCAGGGAACAGGACGAGCTCTTCTGCCCCAAGTGCGGCACGCGCTACCCCGAACCGGAGCGCAAGCTGTGCCCCAAATGCACCGACAAGATGTCCATTTTCATGCGTCTCATGAGCTTCTTCAAATATTATAAGAAGAAAGTCGCCATCGTCAGCGTCACCATGCTGGCCGTTACCATCCTTTCGATATTGGCGCCCTACGTCAGCACGCGCCTGTTAATCGATGAAGTCCTCCACCCCGACGGGCAATGGTACCGGATGGTGGGTTATATCGTGCTTGCCATCATGGCGATGCGTATCGTCACTACATCCTTTAATATCTTATACCAATATGTTTTGGCGCGTACCATGCCGTGGATGATTTATGACTTGCAAATGCGTATCTTCGAAGCGATGCAACGGCTCTCCGTATCGTTCTACACCTCCAAGCGCACGGGCGCCTTAATGAACCGCGTAAGCCGCGACGCGCGTAATATTTATTGGTTCTTCGTGGACGGCTTACCCTTTATCGTGATCAACGTCGCTATGTTTTTGGGGATTTTCGGCGTCATGCTGTGGATGAACTGGCAGTTGGCGCTTATCTGCATCACGATCATACCCTTCGCCGCGCTTATGTTCCGTATGCTCAGGACGCTTTTCGGGCGGATTTGGCACAAGCAATGGACGATCAATTCCCAAATGAACAATATGGTATCCGACGCGGTCAACGGGCAGCGCGTAATCAAAGCCTTCGCCCGCGAAGGGGAGGAAACCCGCCGCTTCCATGTAATGGGCGACAAACACGCCGCCGTGGACGTTGCCGGGCAAAACCTCGCTTGGACGGCCTTCCCCATTATTTACTTGTTTATGTTTATGGGGCAGGTGGCGGTCACGGCGCTCGGCGGCATGATGGTCATCCGCGGGGAAATCTCCCTGGGCGTATTAATGGCGTTCCTTATGTACCTGGGGATGCTCTACGGCCCGCTGGAGTTCCTCTCCACCGTTTCCAACTGGTGGGCGCGGTGCGTGGACTCCGCCCAGCGTGTATTCGAAGTGGTAGATACGAAGGCCGAAATCGAGGAACCCGAAAACCCAGTAATCATCGAAGACCTTAAAGGCGAAATCGACCTTAACGAGGTATGGTTCCAATACGACCCGGCGACCCCGGTGCTTAAGGGCATGACCCTTAACGTACCCGCGGGCAAGACGCTGGGCATCGTAGGTAAGACCGGCGCAGGCAAGTCCACCATGGCGAACCTGATCGCCCGCCTATACGACACGACCGAGGGTACGATTAAAGTGGACGGCGTAAACGTACGCGATATGTCGCTGGCGCAATTACGTTCATCCATCGGTATCGTTTCCCAGGATATATACTTGTTCATAGGCTCCATCGTGGAAAATATCCGCTACGCGCGCCCTAATGCCACAATAGAAGAAGTTATTTGGGCGGCGAAGATGGCAAGCGCGCACGACTTCATCGTCGCGCTGCCCGACGCCTATGAAACGCGTGTGGGCGCGGGGGGGCAGGACCTTTCCGGCGGCGAAAAACAACGCCTTTCCATTGCCCGCACCATCATCCAAAACCCCAAGATATTGATTTTGGACGAGGCCACCGCCGCCATGGACACCGAAACGGAAGGCAAAATCCAAAACGCGTTAAACCAATTGCAAACCGGACGCACCACGATTGCCATCGCCCACAGGCTTTCTACGCTAAAGGACGCGGAAAGCCTGGCGGTCATTTTGGACGGCAAAGTCGTGGAAACCGGCACGCACGAAGAACTCATGCGCAAAAAAGGCGAATACCACAAGCTGTACTCCATACAAATGGAAGGCTTGAAAGTTATCAGCATGGAATAAAGGGGAGGCAAATATGTCTGAGATTAACACCCAAATGGATTTAGGGGTACTCGACGTCAAGGATTTGACATTCTACACCGCCGACGGCGGATTCACAGGGCTTAAGCACAAGGGCGAGGATTATAAACACATCGTCCTGCGGCGTATCATGCCCATCGAACTCCCCAACGAATACATCAGCATCGCCGATCACGAAAACAAGGAAATCGGCATCCTGCGCGACGTCTCCGCCCTTGCGCAAAACCAGCGCGAAATCGTGCAGACGGAGCTGGACAACCGCTACTATTCGCCGCAGGTTATCGAGGTGCTGAGCGTGAAGGATAAACTGGGCTACGTCTATATGGAAATGAAGCTGAAGAACATGCAGGGCCGTATATACGACAAGAGCTGCGCCATCAAGGACGTAAGCCGCAACATCCGCACCCTGCCCAACAATTCCGTTTTAATTTTCGACGTGGACGGCAACCGCTACACCATCCCGCAAATCAAGGACATGAGCAAACCCAGCCAAAAAAGGCTAGACGCGTATTTATTCTAAAAAACCAATGGAGCGCTGAACCGGAGGGTATCCATGAAGCAATTTATATTCGAGTACGACTTGGGCATGGACATGAACCCCTTACAGGGGGAATTAACCTTTTCCGAGGACGGAAGCATAACCTCAACCGCGGAAGGCAAGGAATTCTTCCGCTTCTACGCTTCCGAAATCAAGGAAGCCGTGGTCAAGGCCGGGGTGGGATGCGGGCTGCTCTTCGTCAAGGCGGAAGGCAAGGACGACCGTATCCTGTGCCGCTTTACCATGACGGGGCTCAAGCAAGCCGGGGAATTTTGCAAAATCGTCAACTTCTTTATCAGCAGCGGAACGGCGGCCTTCCCCGAAAAGGAAGAAAAGCGCGTATGCGACTCCTGCGGGCGGCCAATGATGTCCGAAATCAACGTCTGCGTGTTCTGCTATTCCAAGCTGGGCGTAATGAAACGCGCCCTCAGCTTCGCCAAGCCGTATGTCAAACAAATCACGATTTCACAAGTGGCGGGGATTATCCCGCGCCTTATGTTCCTGATTTCGCCGTTATTCATCCGTTACCTGATCAATAACCACCTCGAACCGCAAATCGGTACCTGGGGGCAAATCCTTTTTATCGCGGCGGGGATGTTAACGGTGCGCGTCATCGGCGATGTGTTGGTTATCATCACCGCGCGTATCTTTAACCGCGCCACAATCGCCGTCACCAACGACCTGCGTATACACGCCTACGCCAAATTGCAAAGCCATTCCATGTCACTCTTCGCCAAGCGCACGCCGGGCGACTTGATACGGCGCATCATGGACGACACAAGCACGATCAACGAATTCGTGACCGACCTGGGGCGCTGGGTTATCGATATGTTCTTCAATTTCGGCATCGCGTTCGCGGTACTGCTTTTTATCAATTGGCAATTGGCGATACTGGTATTCGTACCCGTGCCGATCGTTATATTCTTGCTGCGCCGTTTTTGGGGTATGATGATGGCGCGTTTCGAACGCCAATGGCGGCAGGGCTCGCGTTGCAACTCGATCCTGCATGACATCATCAAGGGTATCCGCACGGTAAAAGCCTTCGGCAACGAAAAGCAGGAAATCGATAAATTTTCCAAGGCAAACCGCCGCCTCGCCGACATCGGCGAAAATAACGAGGTGCTTTGGTCTTTATTGTTCCCGCCCATCGGCTTCGTAATGGGCATGGGCGAATTCATCATCCTGTTCGTGGGCGGATGGATGGTACTTAACGGCAACTGGTGGATTCTCTCCGGCAATATGCAAATAGGCGACCTGATGATATTCACCATGTATCTGGGCGTTATCTACGGGCCGCTGCGCTGGATGGTCCACTTCCCCCGCTGGCTGGCGAACACTACCACCAGCTTGGTAAAAGTATTCGAAGTGCTGGACGACGAATCGGAGCTGAAACCCGTCGCCAACCCGGTAAATATACCCATCTCGGGCAACGTGGACTTTAACGGTGTATTCTTCGGCTACAAATCCTACGAACCCGTACTGAAGAACATCACCGTGGACATCAAGCCCGGCGAAATGATCGGCCTTGTGGGCAAGTCCGGTGTGGGCAAATCCACCATGATCAACCTCGCCATGCGCCTGTACGACCCCAACACGGGTAAAATCACCATTAACAATACCGACCTGCGCGACATGGATTCCGACCACTTGCATGAAAGTATGGGCGTGGTCTTCCAGGACAGCTTCCTGTTCGCGGGCAGCTTCTACGACAATATCGTATACGGCAAGCCCGACGCGACCTTCGAAGAGGTCATCGCCGCCTGCAAGGTAGCCAACGCCCACGACTTCATCACGCAGACCTCCGACGGTTACAATACGCACATCGGCGAAGGCGGGCAGACCCTCTCCGGCGGCGAACGCCAACGCCTTTCCATCGCCCGCGCGATCATCAAAAACCCCGACATACTAATATTGGACGAAGCCACCAGCTCCCTCGACGTGGAAACCGAAGCCTCGATACAGGAAAGCCTGAACCGCATCACCCAAGGCCGCACAACCATCGCGATCGCGCACCGCCTGTCCACCCTGCGTAACGCCGACCGCCTCATCGTATTATCCGAAGGCGGCGTGGAGGAAGTGGGAACGCATATGGAATTGTTGAAGAAAAAAGGAATGTATTACAACCTGGTGATGGCGCAACGGCAGAACAGCAGGAAGCAGGAAGAGGAGCAAAAAGCAGAGGGGAAATAATAATGGACTCACTACAACTCATCAAAGATTTATCCTGCGCGTTCGGGCCGTCGGGCTTCGAGGAGGACGTACACGCCGCCGCGCAAAAATATATCCCGCCGGGGTACGAAACTTCGCGGGATCATCTTCTTAATTTATACATGCAAAAGCCGGCGCGCGATGAAAGCAAGCCCACCGTTTTGATCGAGGCCCACTCCGACGAAATCGGCCTGATCGTGCAAGCCGTAAAGGCTAACGGCACGATGTCGTTTTTGCCGCTGGGCGGATGGATCCCCGCGACGCTTTCGGCGCAGCGCGTGTGCGTCCGCAACCGTGACGGCCAATTGATTTCGGGCGTGATCGCCGCAAAGATGCACCACTTCGGCGGCGCGGAGGAACCGCCGCTTAAACTGGACGGGATGGTCATCGACATCGGCGCAAAGTCGATGGAAGAAGTCATCGAAAAATATAAGATAACCCCGGGCTGCCCCGTCGTCCCCCATTCGGTGTTCGAACAACAGGGCGATACGCTCATCGCCAAGGCTTTTGACGACCGCTTGGGTTGCGCCGCCGTGCTGGAGGTATTGGATAAGCTAAGGGATACCGACCTCCCCATTAACCTGGCGGGGGCGTTTTCCTCCCAGGAGGAAGTGGGCATCCGCGGGGCGAAGACCGTGGCGAGCCGCGTCAAGCCCGATCTCGCCATTTGTTTCGAAGGCGCGCCCGCTGACGATACGCTGGTGGAACCGCAGCTCGTCCAAACCGCGCTGGGCAAGGGCCCGATGCTGCGCCACATCGACGGGGGTATGATCACCAACCCGCGGTTACTGCGCTTTGCGCTGGATATCGCCGCCCGCGAAAATATCCCCGTACAGGAAGCCGTGCGCAGCCGCGGCTCGACCAACGGCTCATGGTACCATGTTGCGGGCTTGGGCATACCCACGCTTGTTATTTCAGTCCCCGTGCGCTACGCCCACAGCCCCCATTCGATGGCGGCGCTGGCGGATTACAAGCAATGCGTAAAGCTGGCGGCGGCGGTGATAAAAACGCTGGACGAAAAAATTATTAAATCGTTGTAATAAATAAGTTGTAACAAATAATCAAAAGATAAAAGGGAACCGTTTACAATATACGGTTCCTTTTTTTCGAACATTTGACGAAGGCACTTTATTAATATGAACATTTGTTTGCAATTTGGTTATGGTTGTGTTACACTCGCGCAAACCGCAGGAAGGGATGTTGATTATGAACGATAATTTGACCTCCAAGCAACAGATGATTCTGGAATTCCTTAAAACGGAAATCAAGCAAAACGGCTACCCGCCCACCGTGCGCGAGATATGCGACGCGGTAAACCTCAGTTCCACCTCCACGGTCCACGCCCACTTGGAAACGCTGGAACGCAAGGGCTACATCCGCCGTTCCCCCGCCAAGAACCGCGCGACCGAAATCCTGGAGGAAGACTTCTACCAAAGCGCGCGCGAACTGGTCAACGTACCCATCGTGGGGCGCGTGGCCGCGGGCGTGCCGATCCTCGCCGACGAAAATATCGAGGACACCTTCCCCATCCCCATCGACTACGTAAAGAACGACACCTGCTTCATGCTGCACGTAAAGGGTGACAGTATGATGGACGAGGGCATCCTGGACGGCGACCTCGTGCTGGTGCGCCAACAACAGGACGCGACAAACGGCGACATCGTCATCGCCCTGCTGGGTGAAGACGCCACGGTCAAGACCTTCTCCCGCGATGGCGACTATGTGTGCCTGACCCCCGCCAACGCCGCCTTCTCGCCGATCAAGACGAAGGAGTGCAGTATCTTGGGCAAGGTCATCGGCCTGTACCGCAGGTACTAAATACATCCAAGCAACGCATAAAATATCGTAGACATCCGTCCGCCCCGAGTGAAGGGCTTCCCTAAGGAGCGATTGCGCATCATCGCGCGTTTTTTGCGCGGTCAGGCGTACAAGCGACGCGGGAATTCCCCGATCGGGGCGGTTCGTATAGGAAGTGTTATATGCCGTTTTTATTTTTAACTTTAAAAGGTATCGCGGTCGGCGCAGCCAACGTTATGCCCGGCATCAGCGGCGCGACGCTGGCGGTGATCTTTCGGGTGTATGACCGGCTGATCGCGTCGATTAACGGGTTGTTTAAGGATTTTAAAGGGTCACTACAATTCCTGGTGCCGTTCGGGCTGGGCATGGTGCTGGGGATTGTGGCCGTCGGTTCGGTAATCAGTATATTGATCGGGATGTTCTCGTTCCAATCGGCGGGTTTTATCGCCGGATTGATGGCGGGCAGCATCCCCTTTTTATACGGCACGGCCATATCCAACAAAAGCGGGGACAGCCGCCCGCGCCAATCCAAAGCCCCGTATTTCGCCTCCGCGGCGTGCGCCGCGCTGATCATCGCCCTGCTCGCCGTTGCCGTACCCACGCCGGAACTTTACATCGAAGGGTCGCTCGGCTTCGGCGCGATGGTTTTATTATTCTTCGGCGGCTTGCTGGCCGCGGCGGCCATGGTCGTACCCGGCGTAAGCGGCGCGATGGTTCTGATTCTACTGGGGATTTACCCGCTGGCGATGGACACGATCAACCGCATCCGCGAATACCTTTCCGCCCCGTTTTCCTTCGAACTGCTCCCGCCGATCCTACAAGTCGTAATCCCCATTGTCCTGGGAATCATCCCCGGGATTCTGCTGGCCGGTAAGGGGATTTCCTTGTTATTGGAAAAATATTTTACACTCACCTATTTTTTTATCATCGGCTTGGTGCTGGGGACGGTCTTCGCGCTGTTCGCCGATGAGCGCACGTATCAGAGCGGTGAGGTTACCGCGCTTTCCGTTGTCGCGGCGGTTGCGGCGTTCGTTATCGGAGCATTGCTGGCGTTGAGGTTGGGGCGGCAAAAAAAATAAGATTCGTTCTTCCGTACTCCGGACGGCGGCGCGGGGGAATGTGACGCGCGCTCACGGAATCGGGTGAAAATCGGCTCCGTCCGCGTAATGCTTGCGTCGGTCTTGGGAAGCAGCCCGACGCCAAGCACGTAACGCGGCCGTTCGCCGATTTTCACCCGATTTTCCGTAGGCGCGCGTCACATTCCCCCGCGCCGCCTGCGTATACGTAAACGAATAATAAAAAAATAAACCCCCGCAAACATTGGTCTATCCTTGTTTACGGGGTGTTGTGGCAGAGGATATTTTATATCCCAATCGTCGTAAATAACCATGCGCCGTTGGGTTGTTTTTGCATTGTTGCCTCGAGGGTCATGTATTCGTCAAATGTTTCATCGGCAAGGGAAATGCCTGTAAGGTTTAGTATATGACTGTTGCGGAAAGCGGAAAAGTTTGCGTACATATGCCAATCGAGCAGCAGCGTAGCGCGTTGCCCACATTCCTCCACTTTTATATAAGTGGTGTTAATGCTGATGGTGGTAAGTCCTTGCCATGACCTTCTGTTTAGCACGGGGTCGTTTTGTATTTCCCGTACGGTTAATGTGCCCAAAGCCCCGCCGAATATAGGAATTTGCCCTAGCAAGCCGCCGAGTACGCTTCCGGCTATATCCGCACCAATATCTAAATGCTTAAATATAGCGAATTCATCGTTAAACATACCTTCGACAGCGGAAACAAAATGAAAAGCCCCGTCGGTGGCAAAATGTTGTACTGCACCAGTAAAAACGGACGGGGAAAGAAAAGCCTCCTATCGTATAATAAAAACGATGGGAGGTTTTTACATGGCAAGGGGATATACACACATGAAAGTGTTGGAAGCGCAGTTAT
>Ga0131853_10000770_pt1 | contig 57692 bp, 47 predicted proteins | sample TergutLab28metaG_FD_92764 | JGI IMG/M metagenome (GOLD analysis project Ga0131853, IMG submission 92764) | Labiotermes labralis P1 segment gut microbial communities from Petit-Saut dam, French Guiana - Lab288 P1 (version 2) (version 2) | ecosystem: Host-associated > Arthropoda: Insects >...
TGCAAAGCTAATCTGCTACGGCTGGCAACTTTTGTTTCTTAGTGAAACAAAAGTGCATGGACAACGACAAGTGGCTTAAAATAAGCCGAAAAGCAGGTTTGCTGCTTATTGACCGCTGGTTCTTAATTCATTGTAATTACCATATTATCCTATTTATAGCTGCTTTGCCTTACAGGTCTCCTCTGTTTTGAAAAATTATTAAGAAAACCCTCAGGGCGCGGCACAAGCCGCCTAAGCTTATCAGCCAGATAAAATCCCATAGCTGCTTTTTGGGATCCCCCTCCGCAAGTTATTACAAATCCGGCGGCAAGCTCAGAGCCGGGTACTGTAATTGCACTGCATCCGCACATATTTGCGACTTTAGCCATAGCTTTTCCGGGCGTGCCGGTAACTTCCTCTACTGCCGGACCTTCAAAATACTTTGGCGGTGTCGAATCATACCCAAAAACATCAATAGGGCCTTCATAGCTTAAAATCAAATCAGTTTCATCCCGCTGAAAAATTCCCATGACTTCCGTAACGGTTGTTGGTCTGTCAAAAGGAGATTTAAAACTATGTTCTCTCAAAGTATACTCCTCCAAAAATGAATTCGGAAGACTCTTTATTACTCTGTAAGCATCTTTGCCTCCCGGCAGCATCATCGATTCTGCCGCCGGAATCATTACTCGAATCGGTCTGCCTTCATGGTTAAATTCCATTTGACACATAATTTCCGAAGCTGTTTTCATAATATCAAAATCAGCGGCAATAATCCCAACTGCCGGCTGATAGGAAAGCCTATCCGTAGAAACGCTGGTCTTATCAATAACAAGACCGCAGCCTTTGCCCATGAAGGAAAACAAGTTTGTGCTAAGGGCAGGTGCAATAACACTTCCGCCGCCGTCAGAACCTATTGCCAATTCATTTATACCCTTTACTATATTGACGCACCCGCCGCTTGAAGACCCTGTCATAAAGCGATATGTCAGAGGGTTGATAATATCGCTGTCAATACTTGAGCCTCTGTCAGCCATTTTATCAATACTAAGCCATAAAAATGACGGATGATGACGCAGCCTGTCAATAAGCACATCTGAAATATCCGCGGAATTTTTTATGCCAAAAAAATGACAATCCTTTTCTTTTTCTTTAAACTCTTCTCTGGCATTCGGGTTGATACGCACAACAGAACTGCCTAAATATTCATTAGCAATGCTTAAGCTTATGTCCAGTTGATCCATCGGATTCCTCCTTTCATTATGAACCTAATAGCCATGTTTTTGGGTTTGTAACCATCAATTTATTAATAACTGCCTTACTTACTCCATTATCTTCAAGCATTGGCAAAAAGACATCCAATAGATAGCTGTATCCTATCCCGCCCTTAAACTTCATATTATGCTGACGGGAGATATCCATTGACAAAACAATTTTGTCTTCATAGCCTGCATCTAAGCATTTAAGTACTATGCTTAAACGCTGCTCATCTGTTATGTAATTTTGTTTTCCTATAGTATCAATTCCAATATAAACACCCCGTCCAAGGAGATTTAAAGTGTACTGCGGGTTATAAGAAACATCCTGATGCCCTATTATTACTCTATTAAGCATGGCACCATTGCCTGATAATATCTCAATTTGCTCAAGACCCATAGTACCGTAGCTTGCATGAGTGTAAATGGGAGTATTGCCTGTTTCAACACTAGCCTTGGCTGCTGCGGCTAAAAGCCGTCTTTCGGCTTCGGTTATAATATCCCTTCCGGAGCCGACTTCTCCAATAATTCCAGCCTTATATTCAGTATCGTTTATTCCGACTGTGATTTCTTTTACAAATAATTCAACAATATCTCCCTCGGACATCTTATAAAAATACTCAGGCAGGAGAGGTTCCTTATAAAAACCGGTACTAAGCACAATATTAATTCCGGTTTCTTTAGCGATATCCATTGTGTAGCGCGGGTCGTCCCCTGAGCCTTTAGTTGTTACTTCAAATATATTTCGGACTCCTTTTTTATACAACTCGCGAAGCTCATCAAGATGAGCCTGAGTCACGTCAACAATTACATCATCTGTAACTTTCATTCTGTCTTTACTGTTTCTTATATGTTCATGAGCGTAGGTATATCCTTCTGCAAACATTTCAGTCACCCAGTAGTCCCCTTAAGCTAACCTTAACAGTACCAATATATTCATAATCAAACCGAAAGCAAGTGCCGTACATGGACCTATTGTCATAGAAAACAGCGGGCGTTTAGAAGATTTATTTATTAAGTAAACCAAAGGAACCAGCAAAAACCCCATATTATCCATCATTGCGTTTACAGCAAGTATACCGCCGAAAAGAAGGGCATATTCAAGTACCTCACTGCTTCTAAAACTATCGCTTAATTCCCGTATAGCAGGGTTCTTATCCATGATTTTAGCAACGACAGCAATTAGGCGAAGTTCCATCGGTATCATTAGAAAACAAACAGCTGCCGCAATAAATGGTGCTAAGGGCATTGAGAATGAAATGCCGATAAGTATAGCTGCTATACTCTGGAATCCGGCACCTCTCACACTGTAAACACCGGATGTTACGGCAGTTGTAAAAAGCAGCGGCAGAAAAGCAGCATATCTTAAAATCAGCACCATTGCCGCATTAAAGTGTTCACCGGCTGCTATCAGACCTTGTGTAGTTGGATCCGGTGCCACCAAAAACATTGCACAAGCCGCACCGGCAAAAGCAGAATTAAGAGCAATTAATAACCAATTCTTTTTAAGCCTTTGGATATTACCATCAAATATATTAACCAAATCGGTATTTCCAGTTGTAATATCTTCAGGTTTTTGTGCCTGAAAGCTGAAATAAACCAAAAACACAGTGCCCACCGCCATAGAAATAACGGCTGCCGTGCTTTGCAGCTCTAAAGCCGAACCTCCTGAGACTAATATGTATACAAACAAGGATACAATTGCGGTAATCGCTCCTTTATATACGCCAAATCGTTTTGAAACCGCAATACTGGGTGATGCGGCAAAAGCAATAAGCAGCGGCGTCATCATCAGACCAAGGATTTCGCCTCCATCTCTATTATACAAAAAATTGTACGGAAAGATATGAGAAAAACCCCTGAGCGATTCCATACCAAATAACAATAAAATCCCAAACAAAGCTCCAAAAATAAGAGATGCGAAGGCACCTTTGGGAGAGTCTGAAAAGAACAAGCCAATCATATCAGTTGCCAAATAAATGGTGTGTGTAAGCACAATTGAAGTGGCAATAAAAGTAGGTACGCCAAAGCTTATAAGCAAAATAAAGCTCATAGCAACACTTGAACCAAGCAGAGCTTTGCGATTAATCGACCCTGAAAAATATTCCGGAAAAAGAGGGCGTAACCCATCGTTAAAAACCGCAACACCTTTATTAGCTGCAAGGGCAGCTATCCCTCCAGTTGCTGCAATAAAAACGTAGCGCCACATTTCCTCCATTTTTTCCCCTCCCTGCATTTTATAGCCATTATAACACCCCTTATAAATCAAGTCAAGTTAATAGCGTATAATTTTTTGTACATAACTTCGCTGCAAAGATTATACTTAAATCCTGATTTCGGCGAAAGGCGAACTCTTTATGCGTTTGCCCTTCACATATTTAAAAAAAACACTGGCTTTTTTTATGGGATTATTGTATTATGTATCAAATATACAAATTTTTTACAGTAGGGTGATATATTGAATCAACAATTTTATCAAAAGAAGGGCTTGATTGTCAGTCAGTTTGCCAACTGGCTTATAACTATGAAAAAAAACGATAAACTGCCAACTTTCTCTGAGATGCAGGAACAGTTAGGGGTATCACGAGGCACTGTGCAAAATGCCTTGAAATTCCTTATAGATGCCAAAGCTGTAGACATACGAACCAGAGGGAAAATGGGCTCCTATATTAATGATATAAATCCTTTGATTTTACAGCAATTTTGCTCCAGGGCACAAATAAACGGTCTTATGCCGCTGCCATATTCAAGAACTTTGGAATGCCTTGCTACCGCCCTGTATAAATGTTTCTCGAATCAGCAGTTAAAATTTGTACTATCCTATGCCGGCGGCTCCTCTAATCGATATTCAATGCTGCTTTCAGATGCATTTGATTTTGCTATAAGTTCCAAAGCTGCTGCCATTAAGACCATTGAGGATGGATATCCAATTGAAATTGCTATGGATTTAGGCAGGCGCTCTTATCTATCAAAGCATGTACTGGTATTTGGTCAGAGAATGGATGCCCGCTTACGCGATGGGCTTCGCATAGGTATTGATAATGAATCTTTTGACCAGCGTCAGCTTACATACAAAGTATTGCAATCTTATAATGTAGAACTGGTTGAAATAAAGAGGCAGCGTTTCTTGGGAGCGATAAAAGACGGGTATATTGATGCGAGTATATGGAATTATGATGAAATTTTTGAAAAAGAATATGAAGGCTTCCAATGTATTGATTTAGAGTTTGAAAATATCGAAGATTTTTCAAATGCTGTTATTGTAATCAAGCAAAAAGATGCTTTCATCAAGAAAGTTCTGGAGAATTCCCTTCATCTTGAGCAGGTTAAGCTTGTCAGGGATATGGTAATGAATAATGTTATCCCTCCAATATACTAATTTTATAGTGAATCAACTTGGTTCAACTTAAGAGACTTTCTTAAGTTGAACAACTATATAACTTAAGGAGAAATATATTATGTTGACAATTGCAGTAGGCGGACTGGCAAAAGACGAGATTGCAAATCTTATCAAAGAAACCGGCGGAGAAAAAGTCGAAGCAATAATTAAATCAGATTTGGATGCAGCTATGATGGTTAAAAATGGGCAAGCCCAGCTTTATATTGGAGCTTGTCATACAGGCGGCGGCGGAAGCCTTGCAATGCCGCTAGCTTTGCTTGGCAGGGGGAAATGTATGACAATCGCAATCGGCGGGAAAGAGTTGGATGCTGATAATATTGCTTGTGCTGTAAAAGACGGCATAATTGCTTTTGGTCTTGTTACTCAAATGGTAAATCAGTATGTCCCTATTATAGTTAAAGCAGCCATTGAGAATTTAGGGGAGTAGGGCTGTTACTGCATTAAAATAATCTTTCTTTCAATATCCATCTCTTCTAAAGCATACTTTCACGCCTATATATCATATCTAAAACAATTTCATCTGCCCTGAAATCCCATTGGCACGTCTGTCATCTTCTTTTAAAAAGTGACCTGTTGATGGGATTTTAAATGTTCTGTAATACTCCGCGTCTGTGCTTACAAATTTCTCTACAGGTTTTATGGCTGTAACAGAACTGTTTTTCTTTAGAGTATAAACCTGTACGCCGGAAGAACTTTTAGATTGGTTAGCACTTATCAAAGCAGTTGAAAACAACAACGCTTTATCTGAATCCCTAAACACAACAAAGTCCTTATCATCCAGTATATGCTCGGCAAAAACAAGCCCGGCCTTTGACGAGTAGGCACTTAAGAGCTTTTTGCGATTCATTTTAGTTTGATAGCTGTCCATATTGACTTTTGCTACTTTACCATTGTCAAAAGCAAATATTATATAGCCTTTATAATCTGTTGTTGCTGCCATAAATACAATCTGCTCCCCATCTTCAAGGTCAAGGAGGTTAGGGAGAAAGTCACCTAAAACAGAGGCCTTAGAATCAGGCATTTCATAGGTTTTAGCTTTGTAAACATTATGCTTATTAGAAAAAAAGAGAAGGTCGCTTTTGTTGCTTATTTCAATTTCTTGTAAAATCTCATCGTCTTCCTTAACATTCTGTTCAGAAGCCCCCCTAAGTGAAACAAGGGAGATTTTTTTAAAGTAGTTTTGCCTTGTTAAAAACAATTTAAGGCTGTAATCATCAATAAAAACTTCCTCAGGGATATGCTCGATTTCTTCTTCATATATAATTTCCGTAAGTCTGTCTTTTCCATATTTTTTGCTGACATTTTTAAGCTGCGCCACTATCATTTGGCTTATTTTTTTATCGCTTTCAAGGGTTGATTTAAGTTCAGCTATTTCTTTTTCCAGTTTTTCTTTTTCACTTACTTTGTTTAGCAAATATTCTTTGTTTAAATTTCTCAGGCGTATTTCAGCAATATAATCTGCCTGAGGCTTATCTATATCAAAACCAGCCATAAGATTAGGGATAACCTTGGAATCCTGATCGGTGCCCCTAATAATGGCTATTGCCTTATCAATATCCACAAGAACTTTAGACAGTCCAATAAGCAGATGAAGTTTTTCCTTATTCTTTTCAAGATCGAATGCTACTTGCCGCTTTATACAGCTCTTTCTAAAAACAAGCCAATTGTCCAGTATGCCTTTTATGCCTAAGCTTTGGGGTCTGCCGTCAATAAGCAAGTTAAAATTGCAGCTAAAGCTGTCACTTAGGGAAGTCATACTATACAGCTTTTGCATCAGCCGGTCAGGATCAACGCTTTTTTTAATATCAACAGCGATTTTTAAGCCTTTAAGACCGGTTTCATCCCGGATATCGTTAATCTCACGCAGTTTGCCGGCTTTTACCAGGGTAATTACCTTGTCAATAATAGCCTCAGCGGTAGTGGTGTAGGGGATTTGTGTAATTTCAATACATGAGTTTTTTTTGTCGAAAGTATATTTAGCTCTAAGCTTAAAACTGCCCCGGCCTGTTTCGTATATTTTTTCCATTTCAGCCTTGCTGTATATAATCTCACCGCCAGTTGAAAAATCAGGGGCTTTAAGATACTCCGATAAATCTGTACCGGTATTTTTCATATAAGCAATAGTAGCTTCAACAACTTCACTTAAATTAAAACTACATATAGAAGATGCCATACCAACCGCAATCCCTTGATTAGGCGTTACCAATATATTGGGAAAAGTAGTAGGGAAAAGCACCGGCTCCTGCATAGTTCCGTTATAATTGTCTATAAAATCAACTGTATCTTTATCAATATCAAAAAATATTTCATCACATATAGCATCCAGCTTAACTTCCGTATAACGGCTTGCCGCATAAGCCATATCCCTTGAATAAACTTTGCCGAAATTACCTTTAGAGTCAATAAAAGGGTGTATCAGTGCCTCATAACCTTTGGTAAGCCTTACCATAGTTTCATAAATTGAACCATCACCATGGGGGTTAAGGCGCATAGTTTGCCCAACCACATCATTAGACTTCATGCGCCCGCCTTTTAAAAGCCCCATTTTATACATTGTATAAAGGAGCTTTCGATGTGAGGGCTTAAAGCCGTCTATTTCAGGTATTGCCCTGGAAATAATTACACTCATGGTATAGGGCATATAATTTTTTTCCAAAGTTTCGGTTATAGGCTGCTCGATTACATTATTATTTTCAGAGGGCATTACACTACCTCACTTAAATCAATGTATTTGTAGCCATTTTCCTCGATATGTGCTTTTCTTGATTTTATATCGCTGCCTAAGAGCATTTCAAACACTTCCTGTGTTTTTGCCGCATCCTCAGGCAATACGGATATAAGCTTTCGGGTTTCAGGGTTCATGGTCGTAAGCCACATCATATCCGCGTCATTTTCCCCAAGTCCCTTTGAACGCTGGATTTTAACAGAGCCTTTTTGATTTGCTACAATATCGTTCTTCTCCTTATCACTGTAGGCAAAAAAGGTGTTTTTACCGGCAGTTATCTCATAAAGGGGAGACTCGGCAATAAAAACCTTCCGTGCCTCAATAAGCCCAGGCGTGAGCCTGTAAAGCATAGTCAGTATAAGGGCACGGATTTGAAAGCCGTCCACATCCGCATCAGTACAGATTATGACTTTATTCCATCTAAGAGCGTCTAAGTCAAAAGAGCTGAAGTCCTTGCTGCTCTTGGTTTTTATTAAAGCTCCGCAGCCCAGTACCTTAATTAAATCAGTTATTATATCGGATTTGAAAATTTTATCGTAATCAGCCTTAAGGCAATTAAGTATTTTGCCACGAACAGGGATAATGGCTTGGAAATTAGGATCCCGCCCCATTTTACATGAGCCAAGGGCGGAGTCCCCCTCAACAATATAAAGCTCCCGCTCGCTGATATCCTTACTCCGGCAATCTACAAATTTTTCAACCCTGTTAGTCATATCAAGGCTACCTGTGAGCTTTTTCTTAAGGTTTAGGCGGGTCTTCTCTGCTGTTTCACGGCTTCTTTTGTTTATTAGTATTTGCTCGGCTATTTTGTCCGCATCCGCCTTGTTTTCAATGAAGTACACCTCAAGGTTTTTCTTTAAAAAGTCAGTTAAATAGTCCTGTATAAACTTATTGCTTATGGATTTTTTAGTTTGATTTTCATAGCTTGTCTGTGTTGAGAATGAATTTAATATAAGCACCAAACTATCCTCAATATCGGAAAACACAAGTCTTTTTTCGTCTTTTTTGTATAAATTGGCAGATTTTATATAGCTGTCAATAGCAGATACAAAGGCAGATTTAACAGCCTTATCAGGTGAACCGCCGTACTCTAAAAAGCTGGAGTTATGGTAATATTCAAGCTTTGCCACATCGTTGGAGAAGCAGAAGGCTATCTCAAATTTAAGCTTATAGTCAGGCTTATCCTCACGGTCTCGGCCGGCACCTTCACCTGTGAGATATTGGGATTCGGTAAGGATTTTTTTATGGGATTCATCATCTTCATTAGATTCGGTATCACTATCAGCCGTCAGTTCTTTTATATAATCTCTTATTCCTTCTTTATAGCAAAATTCGAACGTACTATCGCTAATTTCATCATAAAAGACAAATTTAAGACCGTTATTTACAATTGCCTGACGCTTTAAAGTCTCCAAATAATACTCAATTGGCACAGCTATATCAGTGAAAACCTCCAAATCAGGCCGCCATTTAATGCGGCTGCCGGTAATGGTTTTATTCGTCCGTTCTTTACGCATCCCACCTACATTTTCACCATGTTCAAAACGGAACGTATATTCGTATCCATCTCTCACTATTGAAACATCCATATACTCAGAAGCGTACTGGGTGGAGCAAAGCCCCAGACCATTAAGCCCAAGGCTGTATTCATAGCTGTCTCCTTCATTGTTTAAATATTTTCCTCCTGCGTAAAGCTCGCAAAACACAAGTTCCCAGTTATACCGCTGCTCCGTATTATTAAAATCAACAGGGATACCGCGACCGTAATCAGTAACTTGTATGGAGTAATCTTTATAACGCGCTACCTCAATTATATTACCAAAGCCTTCACGGGCTTCATCTATAGAATTTGAAAGTATTTCAAATATTGAATGCTGGCAGCCTAAAAGTCCGTCAGAGCCAAAAATAACCGAAGGTTTTTTCCGTACTCTATCAGCACCTTTTAGTGATGTAATGCTGTTGTTATCGTAAGAAGTTTTTTTAACCATATTTACCTCGCTTTTATAGTATATCAAGGGCACTTAACTATAATTGCCTTGTTTATCTTACCACATATTTTTAAAAAATACAAAACATGCTTGTAATAATTGGCAGATATGCTATACTTAATTATATCTCATTTTAAGGGGGAGATTCGACATGGTTAAGTTTATAGCAGGTAAAAAAGGTGAAGGTAAAACTAAGCGTCTAATCGACATGGCAAACGAAACAATAAAGACTACAGATGGTCATATTGTGTTTATTGACACGGATAAAAGGCATATTTATGATTTGCATTATGATATTCGATTTGTTGAAACGGGGGATTTCCCAATTTCTAATTACAGAGAGTTCATTGGTTTCATTTGTGGGATTTTGTCGCAAAACAGCGATATTACAGAAATATTTGTTGATGGATTGACTAAAATTGTCGATAGTTTGGATTCTGAAGATTTAGTTAAGCTTATAGAAACACTTAAAAATCTTTCAAAAAATAATTCCGTCGAATTTATAATAAATATGAATTGTGACCCTGACACAGCACCTGAGCAGTTAAAAGAATTAATGATTTAGCCCGTATATTTTTAAGCAATTTGCCCTAAACTAAAAACAAAAAACAAGTGGGTGCAAATATGCCGAAAGCTAAAGCCAAAAACCAAACAGAGTTTAAAGAAACTGAGCATATTAAACGAAATATGCCTGATAAAAATTTAGATGAGGGTATCCCTCATAATGCTAACAAGGTATCTTTAGGCACTAATATAAAAAGATAATTCTTACAAAAAAAGCCCTTCCATGATGATTAATGGAAGGGCTTTTTATAATCTTCAATATCTGCTGGCTTTCCTGTAAACATCAATAGTAAAATCATCCTTTTTCATGCTTTTATTTACCCTGGCAAGTATTTTTTCAATTTTCTTTTTCTCAGGATCTTTTTTTATTTTCATAGAATCAACTACCTTTCGTAATATAGGTTTTGAACCTGTGGTCAATAAGCTACCACTCGTCTTTACGGCTTATTTTAAGACACTTTGCGCCACTACCCATTAAAGCAGGCTTTCGCGGGTTCCCGCTCGTCATCCGCTCCTTAATTGGCTAAAAATAAGGCACATAAAGCCAGTCACTCCATTATTGACCACTGGTTCTTAATATTACCAAAAGGAGTTTTAAATATTCTATGTATAACCTTTGTGAAAAAAAGACAAGTTTTACGATATGGTTTTCAATCGGAAAGGTTATAAAAGCTAATCTTTAGTATCAATATCGTATACTTATTGATGATTGCTCAACTTTTATCTCATCATCTTTAGTCCTTTGAAGCTTGACTTTATTGCCGTTTCCATCTTCCGCTGAGAGTTTTTCCAAGCCATGCTCTTTAAAAAAGTCAACTAAAGTTGTTTCAACAAACTTAGTCCATTTCCCTTTCGCGCTTTCTTCAGGGTTATAAGCCTCGTCCATAGTTTTTGGGTCTTTCATACTGTATATCCTCCGTATAATAATTTTTTTGCAGCATATTAATTTTATCAGCTAATAAGCTTTTTTTCAAACAAAAAATATGTTAAACTATGGAAATACATCTACAGAAAAGAGGGCGTGCCGATGAAAGAGATAAATTTCAGATATACAAACCATGACTCATACAGCCTTGCCAGGTCATTTTTTACTATGGGAGGAATGATTATATTTGCCTCCGTAATTGAATTTATTTTGTTTAATCTGCCTGTCGACTGGACAGCCCTTGGCACACTTGGTATTGTTATAAGGGGTATTGGGATAGGGATAGGCGTGTTTTTGGGTATATACTTGGGTTTTAAACTTTCTTGCAGGGTTTTTGATAAACATGGCTCCATAATATTAAATGATAATGAAATTATACTTAAAACCAGTAAAGGGAATCAGCAGGCAGCTATCGAAAATATATTGGAAATAAAGAAAGAGATATTTGCCAAATTTGACGGGCTTCGTTTTAAAGATACAAAAACTTTTGGACCTCTCTTTACAAAGCATTCCATCATAACTGCCGAGAAAGAGATTTTCGTAATGTCATCTATTGCGGAAGGCTGGGAAAAGGCAGGCAAAGAGGTATTTGGAAGGGAAAACCCTGTACCAATATACAGTATTGATGAGGCTTTTAAAGAAGTTGATGCTTATGTGAAAAAAGTTAAGCAAGAAAGTAAGGAAACTCAAGAAGAATAACAAACCTGACAAGAAATCAATCTAAATGTATCGCCTTTTTATACTCATATGGAAATACTTTCATATACTTATCCGAGTGCGAATTTAAACTTCCGTAAAGCATGAAAAACCGCAATGGTTCAATGTGGTTTTTTATGCTAAGATATAGTTTAAATTCGCACCTGCTGCTTATGTAAAGATATATTAGACCGCTCCGCTAACCTAATCTCGCCATCTTTTCGAGAACAGCAGGTTAGCGGAGCGGTCTATTCTTGTATATTTATTATACAAAGTTTTTCCCAGCTAATTCCACCCAAAAAATAGGCATTATATCCTAAAAACCCGACATGTTTTTAATTATATGGTGCATTGCTTTTTTTCCTAAGGCATGGTAATATTTTCAAAGAACGATTGTCATATAAAATAAGGAGGATTATTATGTCGGATATGATTAAAAAAGCCTTTGAATATATTGATTCTAACAGAGATGAAATGCTAAAACTTTGGGAAGAACTAGTTAATTTAGAAGGCAAAGTGGATGAACCGGAGCTTGTCACATTAGTATCTAATCGTATAGCAAAAGAAATGGATAGTATGGGAGTATCTAATAAAGTAATAGCTGTAGGTAATGATAAAGCCGGTACTTTAGTAGGGATTTTAGGCGGGGAACGTAAAGGCAAGGCTGTAATATTCGGCGGGCATATGGATACTGTTTTTAAAAAAGGTGAATTTGGCGGTGAAAACCCCTTTAAGATAGAAGACGGCAAAGCCTACGGTCCTGGAGCCTTAGATATGAAAGGCGGCATAACGATTGCTTTGTTTGTCGCAAAAGCTCTTACATATGCCGGATACGATGAGCGGCCTATAAAATTTATATTTTCAGGGGACGAGGAGAATGGGCATAAAGGAAGCATAGGCGGCAAAGTAATGATAGAAGAAGGTGCCGGCGGTATTTGTGCCTTTAATATGGAAACGGGACCTATAAACAACAATTTGTGTACTTCAAGGAGTACATCTATAAGGGTTACGGCTAATGTTAAGGGCGTGTCCGCTCATGCGGGAAATAATTTTACCGCAGGGCGTAATGCCGTTGTTGAAGCCGCTCATAAACTGCTCGCAATGGAGAAACTTACTAATCTTGATGAAGGCACCACTTGTAATCCTGCAATTATAAGCGGCGGGACTATTGTAAATTCCGTGCCGGATACCTGCACGGTTCAGTTTGATATAAGAGTTAAGACCCACGCAGAACAGGATAGAGTATTGGCGGCGATTAAAGAAATACTTGAAAAGCCCGTGGTTGAGGGAACAAGCGTAGAGTACGAGGTAGATCAAAGTAATTTGGTTATATATTTTAACACCGATGAGGTTAAGAGGTTTTTTGAATTTGTTAATAAATCCGCTAAAAAACACGGCTTTAAGGAGTTTGGGCAGACCTACTTAGGAGGCTCGTCGGACGCTGGCAATATTGTTGTAGGCGGGACACCAGCCATATGTTCATTTGGGGTTAGGGGAGAGTGGAACCATACACCAAGAGAATATGCGGTGGTGGAGTCCCTGTTTGAGCGGGCTAAGATAATAGCAGCTGTTGTGTGTGAAATGGAAGGGGTAGCGGAGTTGTAAGGGGGAAGGGGTTTTATGTGAATACTGATGGAAGGCATGTGGAGTGAGAATATGCAAAAAGAAACATCCCTTACGGATAATTACATCCAAAAAATTTATGAAAAATGGTGTAAAGCCGGCAAAAAGCCTAAACTCAAATGCGTAACTTACGGCTGTCAAGCCAATGTCCATGATTCGGAGAAAATATGCGGTCTCCTTTATAAAATGGGATACGAAGCCTGCGAAAGTGAGGAAGAAGCTGACCTTATAGTATATAACACATGCTGCGTGCGAGAAAATGCTGAAAATAGGGTTTTCGGCAATTTAGGGCAGTTGAAAAAGCTAAAAGCTGAGAACAAGGATTTAAAAATAATCCTTTGCGGATGTATGGTGCAGCAAGATGCTATAGTTGAGAAGATAAGAAAGTCATATCCTTTTGTGGATGTAATTTTTGGTACATTTAACCTCCACAGATTTCCGGAATTGTTGTACACCAATATAGAGACAAATTCACAAATAATCGACATTTGGCAGGATGCAAAAGAAATAGCAGATGATTTGCCTGCTATGCGACAGCATAAGTTTAAGGCAAGTGTAAATATTATGCATGGGTGCGATAATTTCTGCTCCTACTGCATAGTGCCTTATGTTAGAGGCAGAGAAAGAAGCCGTCCCCCTGAGGCTATTATTAAAGAAATTGAGGCTTTGGCAGCTGATGGAGTGGTGGAGGTTACTTTACTTGGGCAAAATGTCAATTCCTACGGCAAAGGTCTTGAGAGCAATATAAATTTTGCGGATCTTATTAATAAAGTGGCTAAAATTACAGGCTTAAAACGTATAAGATTTTTAACAAGCCACCCTAAAGATTTTTCCGATGAGCTTATAGCGGCGATTAAAAACAACAGCAATATATGTAAAAGCGTTCATCTTCCACTGCAGTCAGGCAGCACTGCTGTACTTGATAGGATGAATAGGAAATACACAAAAGAATCTTATTTGGCATTGGTTAAAAGCTTGCGGGATGCTGTTTCAAATATCGCAATCACTACAGATATTATTACAGGCTTCCCTTATGAAACTGATGAGGACAACGAGGAAACCATTGACGTACTTAAGAAAGTACGGTTTTCAGGGGCGTTTACTTTCATTTATTCCAAAAGATCAGGCACACCTGCTGCTGCTATGGATTGTCAAATAGATGAGGAAACCACTAAAAGACGCTTTGATAAAATCTTAAATGCTCTAAACCCTATAATATATGAAATAAGCCAATCTCATATTGGGCATACTTATGAAGTCCTTGCAGAAGAGCCGAGTAAAAGCGATGATACCCTTATAACCGGCAGGCTGGACGATAACAGTCTTGTTCACTTTAAAGGGGATACTTCCCTTATAGGGCAGTTTGTTACAGTTAAAATTACTGATTGCAAAACATTTTATTTAATAGGTGAAATAATAGAGTAAAGGAGAGATAATATGTCAATCTATTTAGAAAAAGCAAAAGAACTCGGCAAGTTAATACTTGAATCTGACGCCGCAAAAAATATGGGGGATGCGGCAGCTATCTATGATGCGGATAAAGAAGCTGTTGAACAGTTTGAGGCTTACAAAGTATGTTTCCAGGCTTTTCAAAAGAAATTGGAGGCAAATGAACTAAGTGAAGAAACATACAAGGATGAGTCAGCAAAACTTAACGAAATGGCTGACAAACTTAAAGAGTATCCGGCAATAGCAGGCATAATATCTGCCGAAAATGAGTTTAACGCCTTCGTATCAGATATTATGGATGTCCTTAGGGTTACTATAATGGGGCAAACCGGCAATGGCTGCGGCGGCGGTTCAGGATGCGGCGGATGCGGCTCCGGGTGCCACTCTAATCAATAAGGAGATTTATTTTATGTCACAACTTACGCCAATGATGCTTCAATATTTGGAGATTAAGGAAAAATACAAGGATTGTATACTTTTTTACAGACTTGGCGATTTTTATGAAATGTTTTTTGAGGATGCCCTTACGGCGTCGGCAGAACTTGATATTGTCCTAACCGGAAGAGAATGCGGTATGGACGAAAAGGCACCTATGTGTGGCGTACCTTTTCATTCTGCGGACTCTTATATTGCCAAGCTTGTGAAAAAGGGCTATAAAGTTGCTATTTGCGAACAAATGGAGAAACCTGGCGTTGGAGGGAGTAAGGCTCCTGTAAGGAGAGAAGTTGTACGAGTTGTTACCCCTGGTACGATTATAGATAATAATTATTTGGAAATCGGCAAAAACAATTATATTTTTTGTGCCTATGAGTGCGAGGAGGGCTTTGGTCTTTCCGTATGCGACATAAGCACAGGGGAATTTACTACTACCAGTTTTTCACTCCTTGACACTACCAGAGTAATTGATGAAGCGGCTAAATTTATGCCGGCTGAAATAATAGCCCGGGAAGGCTTCTCCCTAAGTGAAGCTTTAGTAAGTGTTACCGGCACTAAAATCAGCTTTTATGACCCTTGGGGCTTTGAGTACGCAAATGCGTTTAAAGCACTTTGCGACCATTTTGGGGTAATTAATTTGTCTGGTTTTGGAATTGAAGATAATATCCCTTCTATAGGAGCATGCGGGGCTTTAATATCTTACCTCCATCAAACACAGATGAATGGGATAGCTCATATTAATTCTATACGGTATTATACAAATGAAAGTTTTATGCCTTTGGATATATCCTCCAGAAGGAATTTGGAGATATCCGAAACCATGCGTGGGGGCTCTAAAAAAGGCTCTCTCCTTGGTGTTTTAGATAAGACAACAACTTCAATAGGGGCAAGGCTTTTAAAAAGCTGGATGGAACAGCCCTTGATTGATGCCGTGGAAATTAATAAACGACTTGATCTGGTTGGAGAACTTAAAGATAACCCATTTTATAGAGAAGAGATTAAAGCCTATCTAAATAATATTTATGATATGGAAAGGCTTTTAAGTAAAACTGTTTATAAAAGTGTAAATCCTAAGGATTTAATAGCTCTAAAAAAATCCTTTGAAAGCTTGCCATCTATAAAGCTTTTGCTTGTTCAGCTAAAGTCGGATTATGGGAGTGAGCTGTATAATAACCTGGACTCTCTTGAGGATTTGCACCACCTTATAAACAAAGGGATTATGGAAGACCCGCCTTTTAGTGTACGGGAAGGGGGCTTTATTAAAAGCGGCTTAAATACTGAGCTTGACAGGCTTAGAGAGGTTAAAGATAAAGCTGACCAATGGCTTAGGGATTTTGAAATGCGCCAGAGAGCAGACAGCGGCATTAAAAATCTAAAGATTAAATATAACAAAGTATTTGGTTACTATATGGAAGTAACTAACTCCTATACGGACAAGGTGCCGGATACATATATAAGGCGGCAAACTCTAGCCAACGCCGAAAGGTATACGAATGAGGAACTTAAAAAAATCGAAGATGAAATATTAAACGCTGACGGTAAAATTGTGGATTTGGAATACAACTTGTTTATGGAAATAATAGCGGAGATTGAGGGCAATGCTCAGAGGATACAAAAATCCTCAGGTGTTATTGCTGCTTTAGACTCTCTCTTATCCTTGGCTGAGGCTGCACATATAAACAATTATACAAGACCTGAAATCACCAATGACGGGGCTATGCATATAAAAAATGGCCGCCATCCTGTTGTTGAGAGGATGTTGAAAGATACATTTGTACCCAATGATACTCGTATGGATTTAGGTAAAAACCGTATGGCTATTATAACAGGGCCAAATATGGCTGGAAAATCTACTTATATGCGCCAGGTTGCACTTATTACTCTTATGGCTCAGTGCGGCTCTTTCGTGCCTGCAGATAGCGCCATTATATCTATTTGTGACAGAATATTTACGAGGGTAGGAGCTGCTGATGACTTAGCTACAGGGCAAAGCACTTTTATGGTTGAAATGAGTGAAGTGGCAAATATATTAAATTACGCCACTAAAAACAGCCTTTTAATACTTGATGAAATAGGCCGCGGTACAAGTACTTATGATGGATTAAGTATTGCTTGGGCAGTTTTAGAGTATATAGCTGATATTAATAAACTTGGTGCTAAAACTTTGTTCGCTACTCACTATCACGAACTTACGGAACTTGAAGGCAATGTAGACGGTGTTGTAAATTACCGTGTATCCGTAAGCGATTATAATGGTGATATAGTTTTCCTTCGTAAAATTGAGCGCGGCGGCGCGGATAGAAGTTATGGTATCCATGTAGCAAGGCTTGCCGGGCTGCCCCACGAGGTACTATACCGCTCCGAGGAAGTTATGATGCTGCTTTTACATGAAGATATGATAAGAAAAAGCGGCACAGAAGATGAAGATAACAGCGAAGCAGTCTATTACGAACGGTCTAAAAAGAAAACCAAAGCCCCCCGCCGCGGCAAAGGCGATTTAATTATAGATGAAATTTTGGCACTTAATATTGATGCAATGTCGCCAAGGGAAGCTTTGCAAACTTTATATGATTTTCAAGAAAAAAGTAAGGATACATAGCCTATGAATAACATAATAATCCTCGATGATTCCCTGATAAACAAAATTGCCGCCGGTGAGGTAGTTGAGCGCCCCGGCTCTGTAGTTAAAGAGCTTGTGGAAAACTCCATAGACTCAGGCGCAACCCGCATAAAGATTGAGACTATGGGGGGCGGTATTGATATGATTAAGGTTAGTGACAACGGTTCGGGTATATCTGAGGGCGATGTATACTCTGCTTTTATGCGCCATGCCACCAGCAAAATAAGAAATATGAATGATTTGGAAAATGTGCTGACCCTTGGTTTTAGAGGTGAAGGGCTATCATCCATTGCTGCCGTTTCGCAGGTTGAAATTATTACAAAACCCAAAGAACAGCTTATGGCAAAGCGGTTGGAAATACACGGCGGCAAAATTATTTCCGACGGCTTTACAGGGGCAATAGACGGCACATCAATTTCTGTGCGTAATTTATTTTACAACACTCCCGCCAGAAGGAAATTTTTGAAAAAGCCTGCTACAGAAAGCGGGCAAATATCCGATATTGTTACTAGATTTGCCTTGGCGCGCCCTGATATAAGCTTTGAATATATAGTAAATGGCTCCCCCAATATAAATACAAAAGAGGGTGGCAGCTTACAAACAGCCGCACTTGCCGTTTATGGGATTGAAATTGCTAAAAATATGATAGAAATTAAGGAGCAGGCAGCAGGTGGTATTGAAATAAGCGGGCTTATAGGTAAACCGGAAATTTCAAGAGGGAATAGGAACTATGGAAGTATTTTTATAAACGGCCGCTATATTAAGGCGAAGATTTTGGAAAAGTCTATCGAGGAAGGGTATAAAAATCGCCTGACTGTAGGAAAATTCCCTGTTTACATACTTAACTTGAAGCTTGACCCTAATATGATTGATGTAAATGTTCACCCTCAGAAGCTGGAGGTGCGTTTTAGTGATGAATCTGCGATTTATAACATATTTTATAATGGAGTTTTTAATGGTTTAAGAAATGAGGTTTTAATCCCTGAGGTTAATATAGTGAAAGAGGAGCCTCTTTTTATACCAAGTGTTGAAAAAACAAAGGATCTGTCGCCTAAAAGTACATACACGGTCAATATGGACAGTGTAATGGGTTCGCTGTTTGGGAAAAATAAAGATGAACAGAAACCGCTGGCGATAAATGAGGCTTTAACTTTAAAGGGTTATAATTATTATGATAAAGAGCCGGTTGCAGAGAGCTTGAATTTAGAAAGCTCGATTAGTAGTAAACCTACACAATTTTTCCATAATTACAGCATTGTAGGTCAATTTCTTGCTACATATTGGCTTATTGAGCAAGATGACGAGGTTTATTTAGTAGACCAGCATGCCGCCCACGAAAGGGTAGTTTATGAGAGGCTGATTAATGAATATCAAAACAGTCAAATATTCTCCCAAAAGCTGATTGACCCCATGATTATTAACCTATCAGATGGGGAAGCGGCAATTATGGCTGATAATGAAAAATTGTTTTCTCGCTTTGGCTACGATATTGAGCATATAAATGCTAATGAATATGCGGTAAAGTCTGTTCCGTTTATTTTAAGAGGTGCGACGGATATTGCCCTTTTCATGCAAATTTTGGACAAGTTATCGGAAGATTTAAACTCTGTTACGAATATCTTTGGAGAAAAACTTGAAGCTATAGCCCAAGTGGCTTGTAAAGCTGCTGTTAAGGCTAATGATAGGATACATATAACTGAGGCCAGAGGGCTTATTGCAGAGCTTTTAAAGTTGGAAAACCCCTTTAACTGTCCTCACGGAAGACCTACAATAATTAAACTAACGAAATATGAAATAGAGAAAATGTTTAAGAGGATACAGTGATAATAATGAAACCCCTCATAGTAATAGCGGGACCAACAGCAACGGGCAAAAGTGCGGTTGCTATCGAGCTTGCACAGATGATTGGCGGCGAAATAGTATCAGCCGATTCCATGCAGGTTTATAAATATATGGATATAGGCACGGCAAAGCCAACTGCTGCTGATTTGGCTGTCGTTAAACATCATATGATAGATCTAGTGGAGCCGGATTATGAATTTAATGCCGCGATTTTTTATAATAAGGCTAAAGCGGTCGTAAAAGAGATTCATGGAAGAGGCAAAACCCCTATTATAGCAGGAGGGACGGGCTTTTATATTAATGCCCTTTTGCATAATAATGAATTTGAGTCTTACGAAAACAAGAACAATGATTATAGAAATGAATTATATAAAGAAAATGAGGAAGTTTTGTTCGCGAAATTGCTTGAAACTGACCCTGAATATGCCCAAACTACTCATATACACAACATAAAACGTGTAGTACGAGCCTTGGAATATTATTACCAAACTGGGGAGAAGTTTTCAGAGTATAATAGGCGAAATAAAGAGAATAGGGCAAGTGAGTACGACTTTAAATTTTATATACTCACAAGAGACCGCGAAAAACTTTACAATGGCATAAACAAAAGAGTAGATAAAATGATCGAATTAGGACTTATAGATGAGGTTAAAAGCTTACTTGAGCGCGGCTATACTAGATCAATGACCTCCATGCAGGGGCTTGGTTATAAGGAGATATGCGCCTATTTAAACGGAGAGAATACACGCAATAATGCAATAGATATGGTAAAGCAAGGTACAAGGCGGTTTGCGAAACGGCAAATTACTTGGTTTAAAAACCAAACAGAAGGTATTTGGCTGGATGTGGACAGCCAAAGTATTACGTCACTTGCTCGTACAGTAAACTTACAAGGAGAATAGGGGAGACATAAACAATTGGAACATACTAATGTTAATCAAATTTTAGCAGATAAATTTAATATAGATAAACGAATATTAACTATTGCGGATAAAATTGAGGCTAAAGTCCAATCTCAATTTAAAGAAATAGAGCGTATCGCCGAATATAACCAATTAAAAGTGCTAAGTGCTATGCAGCAGTCAAACCTTTCAGAGTATCATTTTGAAGGCTCGACAGGCTATGGTTACAACGACGCCGGCAGGGATAAACTTGAGGAAATATATGCCCTTACTTTTAAAACGGAAGATACCCTTGTCCGCCCTCAGGTAATATCTGGCACTCATGCCTTATCATTAGCACTTTTTGGTAATCTTAAGTACGGCGATGAGCTTCTATCTCCCGTTGGCTCACCTTATGATACTTTATTAGGCGTAATCGGTATAAATCCGGCTAAAGGCTCTCTTAAAGAGCATGGGATAGTATATAAGCAGGTTGATTTATTGCCTGATGAGTGCTTCGATTATGACAATATCGAAAAAGCCCTGTCTCCAAAAACCAAAATGGTAACTATACAAAGGTCTAAAGGCTATTCCTTAAGAAAAAGCCTTACTATTGCTGAAATTAAGGAATTAATAGGGTTTATAAGAGGTATTGCCCCTAATGTAATAATTATGGTAGACAATTGTTATGGTGAGTTCGTAAATATAATTGAACCAGCTGAAATTGGGGCGGATTTGATTGTAGGCTCCCTTATCAAAAATCCCGGAGGCGGGCTTGCACCGGTCGGCGGGTACATTGCCGGCAAAAAAGAGTATGTGGAAGGGGCGGCAGTCAGGCTCTCATCTCCCGGTATAGGTAAAAAAGCAGGACCAAGCTTAGGTATAACCTCCAGGTTTTTACAAGGGCTATTTCTGGCACCTAATGTTGTTGCCGGTTCTATAAAAGGGGCTGTATTTGCCGCAGAGTTGTTTGAGGAGCTTGGGTATGAGGTTTTTCCAAATAATAGGAGAGAGCGTTCGGATATAGTCCAAGCTATAGCTTTTAAAAGCCCTGAAAAGGTTATATCATTTTGCCAAGGGATCCAAGCTGCTGCACCTGTGGATTCATATGTAATCCCTGAGCCATGGGATATGCCGGGCTACGATTGTCAAGTAATAATGGCAGCTGGTGCGTTTATATCAGGTTCATCCATTGAATTAAGTGCTGACGCGCCTATAAGAGAGCCTTATGCGGTATTTTATCAAGGTGCGCTTACATGGAGTCATGCTAAATGCGGGGTTTTAGTAGCACTTAACAAAATGGTTAAAGATGGGTTATGTAATCTACCCAATTGACAATATTTATTATAAAGCTTAATATTGAGTAGAGTAGGTGAGGGTGGCTGTGTTATTTTATAATAATCTATGCTTAAGCGAACAACTTGAAAATCATGAAGATATTTCGCAAAACAAAGACGGCATTTTGCCTAAAAATATATTCCTAATATGTATTAACAAAGCCTCCAAAAACCTTATGGATATTTATTTTTCAGAAGAAATTTATAAGCCCTATGTTAAAACTGATGATTTATTAGTAATAGCTTTATGTAAAAATAAAAATGATGCTAAAGAAAAATGTGCTGAAATATTAGGGGATTTCGTAAGAGAAAATGGCAGCCTAGATGGATTTAAGGCTAAGTACTGTATGGGAGATATTATTAAATGATAAAGTGGCTTCTGGCTTTTATAAATACATTAACTCTTATGTTGCTTATATTGTATTTTTCTATTTCTCTCCCAACATTTACAATGCCTTTTTATAACTATGCGTATAATAAGAATGGGACTCATGAGCTGATTGGCATCTCCCAATATGATTTGGAGCGGGTAACCCGCCTGCTTATAGATTATATGAGAGGTAATATTGATAATCTTGATATTGTTGTTCAAATTCACGGAGTAAGCCGACCTTTTTTCAGTGAAATAGAAATAGCTCATATGATAGACGTACAGGACTTATTTATGATAGGCTTTATCATCAGGAATATCGCTTTGGTTTTGTTTTTAGCTACACTTTTAAGCGGCTTTTTATATAAACAAGGACCTGTTTTAAAAGAATACGCCCAGTCATTTATAGCCGGCACCATTATACTTTTGAGCTTTGGCGGTGCCCTTATCACAATAATTCTTACTAATTTTGAAAGGTCTTTTATAATATTTCATGAAATATTTTTCGACAATGACCTTTGGATTTTAGACCCATCAGTGGATTTGCTTATAAATATTGTACCCCAGCAGTTTTTTGTTGACTTATTTATTGTTATAGTATGTATTTTCTTGTTGGTTTCAATTGTTATTTTCCTATTTTGTGTTATTTATCTTAAAAGTATAAAACGTCACAGCATAAATGATGTTCAAGGGGCAAATATTAAATGAGTGTGCTTTTGGCAATTTTAAATGGTATTCTTATAATAATACTGGCTATATTGCTTTTTATAATTCTTTTGATACTTCTGGTTCTTTTCATACCTGTAAGATATAATGTGCAGCTTCAATATATAGATGAAAAACTAAATTATAATATTAGAGTTTCTTGGCTGCTTAGATTGATTTCCATACGTATGAAGCACTCCGATACTGAAGACGAAATGATAGTTAGGGTGGCTTGGAAACGGTTTTCAGACAATGAGCCTGAGGATGAGCCAATAGGTGGAAGTGGATTAACAAATGATAAAGAAAATGAACCCAGCGAGCCTGAACCTGTAATATCCAGTGAATCACCTGAAGCTGAGGATTATAAAGATACCAAAAGTGATAATAAAGATAAAAAGGAAAAAAGCGGTATTATTGAAAATATAAAAAGCTTTTGGGAAAGCTTCAAAGAAATTAAGGAGATGGATATAAGCATCTCCGGGATATTGAAAGAGATTGTACTGGTAATTAAACGGCTTATTCTTGCGCTAAAGCCTAAGATTTTTATTTTGGAATGTGAAATTGGGCTTGACAGCCCTGATAACACCGGCATAGCTGTGGGTGCTGCTGCTGCCTTAAATGGATTTATTGATACATCACCTTATGTAATTTCTGTAAGAGGCAATTTTGAAGAAGAAGTTTTGAATTTAATTACCCATATTAAGGGTAAAATTACATTATGGTTTGGTCTTTGGCCATTTATAAGGCTTTATTTTTCAAAGAGTATGAAGCCTATAAGAAAAATTATAATGAGTAAACTTTTTAAGAAAAAAGCAAATAAGCGTAAACCTAAAAAGAGGAGGAAAAAATAGTGGAAAGCAAATTTAACAGCAATTTAGAAACTTTATTTGGTAATCTTAATAATTTCGTTTCGACAAAATCAGTGGTTGGGGAGCCTATACATATAGGCGATGTGATTATGCTGCCTCTTATCGATGTGGTTTTTGGTCTTGGTCTTGGCGGTGGCAGCGCAGTGGAAAAAGAAAAAACGGACAAGCAGGGAGCCGGTTTAGGTGCAAAAATAACTCCGTCAGCAGTTATTGTAATTAAGAATAATACGGTTCAGCTGGTTAATATTAAAAATCAGGATGCGGTTTCTAAGCTTATAGATATGGCACCTGGAATATTGTCTAAGCTTAACTTTCCAGGATTTGACGGTGATAAAAAAGCTGAAAATACACCAGGGGAGGAAACTGTAAAAACCGTAAAGACAGAAACGGTTACAGAAACTATTGTAACTGAAAATGAGGATAATCAATAGTTTATGACCCTTAAAGAAATTGAAAATTATTGCTTACTAAAAACCGGCTCATTTTTGGATTTTCCATTTGGGATGGATGTTGCTGTAATCAAAGTAAAGTCACCGTCACAGGAAAAAGGGCGGATTTTTGCACAATTATTAATTCTTCAAGGTATACCAAAGGTTACCTTAAGCTGTGATGCTATAATAGGTGAAATTTGGCGCGCAAATTATCCTTGCAGTGTAGAGCGCGGTTATCATTGCCCAAAGGTTCAGCAGCCGTATTTTAATACAGTTACCCTTACCCCTAATAGTACACCCTCTGATGATGTCCTTATGGAAATGATAGACCATGCATACGAGACCACTATAGGCAAAATGCCTAAGAAGTATAGGAAAGAACTTGAAGGGTTTGTGGCTGCTTTATAGCACAAGCATTATTGTGCAAATATTTAAAGCTGCCGTATATATTTTCAGAGAAAATATGTTACAAATTAATAAAAAAGATTGCATTTAATGGTTACTTTATTTATAATAAGAGTATAATAATAAAAGAGGGTGAGTGCTAGTAACACCCACCCTTAGCACATCCGCTTTAAAGGCGGTTAGGCTTGCAGTTTTGTTGATTGAAGAATAACCGCTAACCTTGCGAGTAGGGCGGTTATTTTTTTGAGTCTTTATTGATTAATGAAAATATAATAGCGATAAAAAACATCACTAAATATAATAATTCAAAATCAGACATGGCTATCACCTCCCTTTTGGGGAAGTCAAGCCAAACCACCCTTATGCAATTGTGCTGATTTGATTATAGCATTGATGATATTAAAAGACAAGCAAACTGTAACACAAATATTTTCGGCACCAGATATGACACTAGTGGGCGGTGTGTTACAAAACACAAAATTTAGCGGGAGTTATTTTGCATTTGCATTGTTTCGCGAAATGCTTCTTTTGCGAAACAATGCAAATGCAACAAAAAGCGAAAGAGAACATTAAAACCTCTCTCTTTCGCTTTTATTTTAACAAATTAAGGACTTGTTCGAGACTGAGCAACCTGCGCCGTTTCACCACCTGATGGTGCTGCTGACGTTTGCTGCTTAAAAATTGTACTTGCAACATTTAAAATATTAGCCCCCGCCTGAGACGGTGCTGTTATAGTACTGCATTGCCCTCTAAAAGCAGCCCCTTCTTCGACTATAAGTGACGCACTAAAAACATCTCCCAAAATTCTACCTTCAGTATGAATATGCACTTTACCTTTAACTGAAACATTTCCTTCAACGGCACCATATACATAGGCGTCATCAGCCTTAATATCTCCCTTTAAATTGCCGCTTTCAGAAACTATTAATATTCCTTCGATGTCAACATCACCAAAAAATACTCCGGATATTGTAACACCGCCGCCACCATACAAATTCCCATCTTTAACTGTTACACCTTCTGCTAGGACCGTTGGAGTTTTAACCTCTGTATCACTGTTTAAGTTGCGATTTTTCTTTTTATCACAAAACATTTTATACATCTTATACCTCCTAGGTTTTTTGGCCATATAGTTATGAATATGTCCAAAGGCACGAATATATGTATAAAATGTATATTGCATATTACTTCTGTCAAAGTATTTCCCCAAGATTTATTTTTTATCCCTATTTCATACTAATTTGTTATGAAATGTCACTTTTTTGCTTCCGGTTGATTTAGAAATCTGCCCAATTGGATAGGATTCCACGCCGGATTCTTTCAATGTACTAACAATTTTATTAACCTTATCTTTGTTAACAACCATAATCAAACCTACGCCCATATTAAAAGTTGAAAGCATTTCATCATCTGCCATATTTGCGTATTTCTTTATTACATTAAAAACAGGAGGTTTTTTTATTGCCGATAAATCAATATCCGCCTGCAAATCATCAGTTTGTAAAATACGAATAAAATTATCATGTATGCCGCCGCCGGTTATATGTGCCATCCCATGAATATCGCAGAGATTTTGTGAAAGAACAGCTTTAACACCCATAGCATAGGATGTATGAGGCTGCAAAATACTATCCATAAAGCTATTTCCATCTACTGATTCATTTAAAATTTCCGGCATTTCCTCCATAAGCTTGCGAACTAAGCTATACCCATTAGTATGTAACCCATTTGAGGCTAAAGATAGTAGTATATCACCCGGTTTAATGGAGTTACCGTCAATTATTTTTGCCTTATCAACAATACCAAGTACGCTCGCTTGCAATATATACCGTCCGGCAGGCAGTACTCCCGGTTGCTCTGATGTTTCGCCCCCAACTAAGATACAACCATTTTCCGTACAAGCTTTTGAAATTTCATCAACTAATTTTAAGACAGTTTCTTTCTCAAATTTCCCGCAAATAATTGTATCCAGCACAGCACACGGCGTCGCACCCATAACAATAATATCGTTTACTAAATGATTAATTAAGTCTCTTGCAATCCATTCAATACGATTGTTGTCAATTGCCAGCAATTGTTTAGAGCCGGGTTCCTCGCTTTTTAAAACAAAAACAGGGCTTTCATAACCACTAAGATCAAGCTCAACTAAAGAAGCAAAAGCACCGACTTTATTAATCGGTTTACAGTGGTCAAGTGTACGAGATGAAACAATATCTTTAAATTGATTTTTTACGTCATTTGCTGTTTCAATACTTACTCCTGAAGATTCATAATTAATTTTACTCATAGTTATTAAGCCTCCGTCTTATATCAATTAGCTCTCCCCTGAAAACAACGCCTTTGAAAAAGCTTCTGCATCAAAGGGTTCTATATCCGTTATTTTTTCTCCAATACCTATATAACGCACGGGAATGTCCAGTTCATTTTTTATGGCAATTACTATACCGCCTTTTGCTGTGCCATCAAGCTTCGTAAGTATAATACCTGTTATTTGCGCTGTTTCTCTAAATATTTTGGCTTGCTGCAAGGCATTTTGACCTGTGGTAGCGTCTAAAACCAAGAACACTTCCTTATTTGCCGTATCGTATTCTTTTGTAATTATTTTATCTATTTTCCTAAGCTCTTCCATTAAATTTTGCTTATTATGAAGCCGCCCTGCCGTGTCACATATGAGTACATCAATATTTCTCTTTTTAGCGGCTTGTACCGCATCAAATATAACTGCTGCCGGGTCGGAATTCTCCTGATGTTTGACTATGGGAACATTGTTTCGCGTAGCCCAAATTTCCAACTGGTCTATAGCTGCAGCTCTAAATGTATCCGCCGCGGCTAAAATAACGCTTTTCCCCTCAGACTTGTATTTATTTGCTAACTTGCCTATTGCGGTTGTCTTCCCTACTCCATTGACCCCTATTACTAAAATAACTGCCGGAGTTTTAAGTATAAACTCTTCATCAGGCTTAATCATATTACTAATTTCATCTGCGACTAAATCTTTAAGGGCGGACACCTCGGAAATACGTTCCCTTTTAACTCTTGAACGTACACTATCCATGATAGAAACCGCTGTTTCTACCCCAATATCAGCCATAATCAAGGCTTCCTCCAACTGATCGAACAAATCCTCATCAATAACAGTAAAAACACTTAAAACTCCTTCAACATTATCAATGAGACTCTTTCTCGTTTTTTGAAGTCCGTCAATAAATTTATTAAATATACTCATGCACTTTCTCCTTCAAATTTAACACTAACCAAGGCGGAAACCCCTTGTTCTTGCATAGTTATTCCATAAAGGACATCAGCCGCTTCCATAACACTCTTTCTATGAGTTATAAGTATAAACTGTGTTTCGCCCCTAAATTTTTGCAGGTAATTAATGTAACGAGCCGCATTAGCATCATCTAAAGCCGATTCAATCTCGTCTAATATGCAAAATGGCGACGGCTTCATCCTAAGTATGGCAAATAAAAGTGCGGTTGCAGTAAGGGCGCGCTCCCCCCCTGACAGAAGTGACAAATTCTGCAACGCTTTCCCCGGAGGTTTTGCAATAATTTCAATACCTGACTCCAGCACATTTTCCTCATCAGATAGCTGCAAATACGCCGTTCCCCCACCGAATATATCTTTAAACACCGATGAAAAATTATCAGAAATTACCGCGAAATGCGCTCTAAATTGCTTTTCCATCATTTCTGTCAATTGGGATATGAGTTCCTTTAGCTTCTCTTCCGCTTCTTTGATATCAGCCGCTTGAGTAGTAAGAAACTCATAGCGTTCGGAAGCACTGCGGTATTCTTCAATAGCACCAACATTAACATCTCCTAATTGCCTAATATCGCTTTTTAGCGAACGCTCCGAACTTGCAAGCTTACTAAGAGGAATATCAAGTTTAGGATACTCTTTTGCCGAGTTATAAGTAAGTTCATACTCATTCCACATATGGTCATAAGTCTTACGTAAATCCTCATCAATATGTTCTTTCTGGAGTTCTAATTTCATCTTTTCATTACTTAAGATTGACAGCTGCTCAATTGAGTCAAGCTTGCCTTCTTCAAATTTTTTAAGTTCATCCCGCATTTTCTTAAAATTGCCCTGTTTTGTTTCAATTTCATCATTTAGCTTGATATTAATGCCTTTTAAACGCTCTTTTTTATCTGTCAGCTCTTCAATTTCTTGTTTTCTCTTAGTAAATTCGCTATTTTTTAATCCAATCTCAATATTCAATTTATCAATAATCGTAAGGTTAGAGTGCCCACTGCCTTTTAATGCTTCAATTTGCATTTTAATATTCGAATGTTTTTCCGCTAAAGAGGCAATAACTACTTTGAGATTTGTAAGATCATTGTATTTACTGTCTTTTTCCAGCCTTTGGGAGATAATCAGCTCATTTAAAAGATTTATTTTTTCTTTAGCAGCTTCTATTTCATCTTCTTTGGTCTTTTTGGAAAGCTCCGAACTTCTAATATTTGTATTGCATTCAACAATCGAAGCCATTAGCTGAGCTTCTTCTATGGTCAGAGCCTCAATATTTTCCTTATATGCTGCAAGAAGGTTGTTTAATTGATTTAACTTTTCAACAGAGGCAGATTTAGATACCTCAATGGCTTGAAGCTCCTTACCCGAATTATCCCTTTGGAAATCTATAGCATCTAATTGCTTTTTAATACCTGCTATAATATCGGATAGTCGGTTTTCCTCCGTTGTTAAGCTTCTTATTTCAACATCTAAGCTACCAAGCTCACGCTTTCTTGAAAAAATGCCGCTTACTTTCCCTGATACAGACCCGCCGGTTATGGCACCACCGGGGTTTATAAGCTCCCCTTCTAAAGTTACAAGTCGGTTTGCGTAGTTATATTTTTTTGATAGAGAAATAGCAGAGTCCATATTATCAACAATCGCAGTATTAGCAAGAAGGCTGGAAAATACATTGCTGTACTCTTTATCGAAAGAGCATAAATCTAAAGCTGTGCCAATTACACCTTTTTCTTTAAGGAGAGCCTTGTCCAAGGCAGTATTTCTTGCCTTAATAGTACTTATAGGAAGAAATGTGGCACGCCCTCTGTTGTTTTTTTTCAAATACTCAATTGCGGATTTGGCGTCGTTTTCGGTTTTGGTTACAATATTTTGGACTGATGCGCCTAGAGCTATTTCAATCGCTGTCTCAAAACGCTTATCCATTGAAACAAGCTCACCAACAGCACCTATAATGCCGCTAAAGTCCGTTGGGTTTGATTTTTTGCGCGAAAGTATAGATTTAACAGCCGAATTATAGCCCTCATATAAAGATTCAAGCTCTGAAAGCATTTTACTCCTATACTCAGCTTCATGACGTTTTGCAGAACATACTTTCAACAAATCTTTATTATCAGAAAGCTCCGATGAAAGCTCCCCTTTTTCTAAAGAAAGTTGGAGGAGGCTATTGTTCAGTTTTTCAATTTCTAAGTCATAATTGGAAATAGTATTTGAAAGACTCTCTGCCTCCTTAGCGTCTGTATCAAGCCTTTCCTTGGCATTACCTGCATCTTCTCCTATTTGCTCCATACGATGCTCAAGCTGCTCATATGAAGATTCAAAGCGGCTTAAGTCGTTGTTAATATTATTAATATACTCCATCAAGTCATATACACTTTGATTAAGATTTTGTACTTCCTCTTCTTCTTCAGACATAATACTGGTAAGCCCAGAAAATTCCTTGTCTTTTTCTACCAACAAAACATTTTTTTCGTCCAATTCTTTTGTTAATTCCGCTAATTGATTGTCGAATTTTTCAAGCTCATTTGTATCTTCTTCTATAGAATTCTGTTTTTCATCAATACGTACTTTTAAATTTTCTATATCTAAGTTAATATGCTTAACTTGCTCTTCTTTTAGGATTATATCGTTTTCAGATTGTTCGAACTGTGAGCGGTTTTCCCCTATCTGAGAGCTTAACTCCCCTACTTCTTCCTCAAAGTTTTGAATTTTATCCGCATATTCGTCTATTTTGATTTCACAGTTCAATTTAGATTTTTCAGTGCTTTCAATTTGGTCTCTAACAATTTGTAGATTTTCGTCTATTTTGTCGATTTTCTCTTGGGCACTTTCCACTTCGGATATAAATATATTTACCTGTACCAGCTTAAGCTCTTCAGCAAATTTCAAGTATTTTTTTGCTGTTTCAGACTGGATTGAAAGAGGTTCGAGAGTTGACTCGATTTCGTTTATTAAGTCTTCTACACGCTCTAAACTGGTTCGCTCTTTTTCAAGCTTATTAAGGGCTTCAAAACGGCGGGTCTTGTATTTTACTATACCTGCTGCTTCCTCAAGTAAAAGCCGCCTCTCTTCACCTTTTGAGGCAAGTACTTCCTCAACTCTCCCTTGCCCTATTATCGAATACCCTTCCTTACCAAGTCCCGTATCCATAAAAAGCTCATGAATATCCTTAAGACGGCAGGATGTGCCGTTTATGGAATACTCGCTCTCACCGGAGCGATATACACGGCGGGTAATGGATACTTCTTCATATCCGATTTTAAGAGCGCCATCTCTATTATCCACAACCATAGTAACCTCTGCAAAACCAAGAGGCTTTCTGTTTGCTGTCCCTGCAAAAATTACATCTTCCATTTTAGCACCGCGCAAGGTGCGGGCACTTTGCTCCCCTAAAACCCAGCGGATAGCATCAGAGACATTGCTTTTACCGCTGCCATTAGGACCAACAACAGCGGTAATACCCCTATCAAATTCAAGCCGTATTTTTTCAGGGAAGGATTTAAAGCCTATCATTTCTAAACGTGCAAGATACATATATACTCCTTGTTTAGATTGCTTTGTCGTCGGCATATCAAAATCGTAGTTAATATCTTTTTCCTCTATGATATTTTCACAACAAAATTAACAATTTTCTTAGGCACATATATTTCTTTCACTATCTCGGCATCTTCAAGTCTTGATTTAAGCTCATCTTTGGCTTTCTCAATCACAACTTCCTTAGAAGAGTTACTATCAATATTTATACTGCCTCTAAGTTTGCCATTAACTTGAATGGCAATCTCCATAGTGTCTTGTACAAGCTTCTCAGTATCGTATGTCGGCCATGAGCAATTAAAAACAGTACTGCTTTTGCCTATATTCTGCCACATTTCCTCCGCTATATGGGGGGTAAAAGGCGCAAGCATTGTAATAAGTACCTCTAAAGAAGCTTTGTCAATGCCGCCATATTTAGAAGCCAAGTCAGCCAATTTAGTTGTATACTCCATAAAACCGCTGACAACTGTGTTTAGAGTAAAATTATTAAGTCTGTTGGTTATCTCAAATATAAATTTATTGTGCATAAAGTCAAAATCTTTGTTGGAGTCAATAATCTTGTCCTTATACTCATCAACAAACCGCCAGCATCTGTTTAAATAGCGGTAAACTCCGTCGATGCCTGAATCGTCCCATTCCGAATCCTGCTCTGGAGGACCTACAAATAATTCATACATACGCAAAGAGTCGCAGCCATAACGCTCCACAAGCTCATCAGGAGAGACAAAATTGCCTAAGGATTTACTCATTTTTGCCTTAATTCCTGTCTTTTCATCAGTATAAGTAATCATCCCTTGATTGAAAAGCCGCATAAATGGCTCCTCAAATTCCACCGCGCCAATGTCGTAGAGAAATTTTGTATAAAAACGGGCATATAGAAGGTGCAGCACAGCATGCTCAACGCCTCCAATATACATATCCACAGGAAGCCAAGTACGCAATGCCTCTTTACCGGCAATTGCCTTGTCATTTTTATTATCAGGATATCTTAAAAAATACCATGAAGAACCTGCCCATTGAGGCATTGTATTAGTCTCTCTCTTTGCAGGAATGCCGCAAGTTGGGCAAGTGGTGTCTACAAATTCAGAGATAGCCGCAAGAGGTGACTCCCCTGTATCCGTTGGCTGATAGCTTTCCACATCAGGCAAAATAACCGGCAAGTCCTCTTCCGGCACAGGCACCGCACCGCATTTATCACAATGTATAATCGGAATAGGCTCCCCCCAATAACGCTGGCGTGAAAACACCCAATCCCTAAGTTTGTAATTAGTGGTCTTTTTTCCATAACCGCCTTCTTCAATATGGCTGGTCATAAGCCCCATAGCTTCACTTGAAGTCATACCATTCCATTTGCCGGAGTTCATCATAATCCCCTCACCTATAAAGGCTTCCTTAAGAGTCTCACTTTCTGGGGCATCGGATTTTCTTATAACTTGAAGTATAGGTAGGTCGAATTTTGTCGCAAATTCAAAATCTCTTTCATCATGACCAGGCACACACATAATAGCCCCTGTGCCATAATCCTCAAGCACATAGTCAGAAACCCATATAGGGGCTTTCTCGCCGCTTATAGGGTTTATTGCGTAACTTCCGGTAAAAACACCGGTTTTTTCCTTATTCGCAAGTCTGTCCACAGCAGATTTTGTACTTGCAAGGAAAACGTATTTGTCCATTTCTTCCTTATATTCATCTGTCGTAAACTCGCTCACATACTTATGCCCTGGTGCTAAAACCATAAATGTCGCACCGTAAAGGGTATCAGGTCGGGTAGTAAAAACCTTGACTTTATTGTCCGAATTTTCAACGGAAAAATCAATTTCAGCCCCATAGCTTTTGCCTATCCATTCAGCCTGCATTTTTTTAACTCGCTCAGGCCATTCAAGCTTGTCCAAATCATTAAGCAGCCTCTCCGCATACTTTGTAATGCCAAGCATCCATTGTCTTAGCATTTTCTTTGTAACCGTTGACTTACAGCGGTCGCATTCGCCGCCCACCGCTTCCTCGTTTGCCAAGACAGTTTTGCAAGATGGACACCAGTTAAGAGGCATTTCCTTCTCATAAGCCAAGCCCGCTTTAAACATTTTAACAAATATCCATTGTGTCCATTTATAATAATCCGGGTCGGTAGTTGATAAATCTCTATCCCAATCATAAACCGCACTAAGCTCTTTAAGCTGCCTTCTGAAATTCTCTTCATTTTCAGCAGTTATAGTAGCAGGATGTTCCCCTTTTGAAATGGCATAATTTTCCGCAGGCAGCCCAAAAGAGTCAAATCCCATGGGATGAAGCACTTCATAACCTTGTAGTATTTTATACCTGCTTATAACATCGCTTATAACATAACCCCGCCAATGACCCACATGGAGCCCACTTGCCGAAGGGTAAGGAAACATATCCAAGCAGTAATATTTAGGCTTTTTATCATCAGGTATATTTACCGGATTTTTCTCCCATTCTTTTCTCCATTTTTCCTCGATTACTCTGTGGTCGTATTTAGACGCCATATTATTCGCTCCTCTTTCACCTTTCGTTTTTAACTACTAACATTAAATTTTATCATAAAAGTATAAAAATAGCAAATTTGAACATTATTCTTTCCGAGCACCTATATCCTTAGTAATTTGCCCTATAAACTTATCGGCGGCAATCAAAAAAAGTGGTCCGTATTGTACTGATTGCACGTAGCTGCGCGGAATATTCGCAAACAGTTCCGAATCTGCTGCCATAATAGCAGTACACACAATAAAAACCAGATAAAAGAAATACATAGCAGACTTAAACGAAGGACCATCCAAATACCAAATTATAATCTTCTTCTTTAAGGAAGGTTTGCCTTGTTCACCTTGTTCCTGAAATTTGTGCAAAATATACATCTCTACCTTTTCCCAAATAATGAAGAATATAATTAAAACCATATTTAAAACAGTCGCAGTGAGTATATCTCCTTCTGCAAAATTAACATAAATAATTTGTGTGATTGTAAAGATACCATAGGCGTATAACACTGCCCAAATAATGTATTTTAGTTTTTTTATTATTAGTTTCATAGCTATGTCCTCATTTTTTTCATATCATAACGATTGATTTGACTCGATTTTGCAAGCAAAATCTCTCAGTGCTTTTGCTTGCAGCAAAAGCCGCCCTTGCAGGCGTCCGGGCTTCTTTCCGGCACCTATTGAACCTATATGCAGAAACCTTTCGCCAAAGCTCAATGTTTCTTTTTATGTTTACATTATATCATATTAACACAAATATCCTTATCAAAAACATACAAAAGGCATTCGGAAACTTCCTTATTAAAAGAGCTTTCGAGAGCTTTCCTGTAAATATCTATTTGGATTTTATAACGGCTTTTCAGTTTCTCAATACCATCTTCTCCAACATAATCAGATTTATAATCCACAAGAACTATACGGTCATTTTCGACAAAATAACAGTCTATAATACCGTGAACTAAAAGAGAGCCTTCACTAACATTAGGCAAATACGCCTCTTTCGCCTCAAGCTCCATAACAAAAGGTATCTCTTTGCTAAGAGAGGACGCGTTTCTCATACGGTTTGCAAGGTCGCTCATTACAAATTTATGTACTTTACCGATATCAATAGCTTCCGCTTCCTGTCCCTTTAAAAGATTTCGCCCTTCAAGGTTTTTAATTAACTTTTCTATTTGCTGGGTACTAAAAACCTCATTTACATCAAGATGCTCCATTAAAGTATGCATAGCCGTACCTTTTTGTGCAGCCGTAAGAATGCCTCCGGCCGCAAATTTGGGTACATTAAAACTAGGCTCTAAAAGCCCTGTTTGCATCTCCCCTAAATCATGTTTCATACGGCTAAAATAATTTCTCTTTATTTCTGAGATAGATATTTTGCTGGGTAAAATCGTGGCTTTTATATTATCGTATTTCCAACTAAAGCTCTCTTCAATTTTTTTAACATACTCATTGTATTTAGCGTAATCAAAGCTCAGCCCATCTGTGACATCATCCTGTACCTGGAGCTTCTCCAAAGGTTCCGGGCTAACTACAGAAACCTTCCACCTAGACTCATCATTGTATATCTCCTCATTATTCAAGCTTAAATACTGTAAATTCTCAAAATTTTTATGGCGCACAAGGCAAGAACCTATAAAATCCAAATAACTTTCGGCACCAAAAATTAAATGAGGCGGCAATTTTTCGTCTTCATAATTTATATTTTCAGCCCATGAGGCAAAAGCTTTTTCATAGCTGTTTACACACCCTGTCAATATGAGCTTCTCCTTTGCCCTGGTCAGCGCAACATAAAGTATCCTAAGCTCCTCCGCATAATTTTCTTCATGGATTAGATTTGCTAAAGCGGCTCTTAACAAAGTATTGCTTTTTACACGCGGTTCCCGGCTTATATGTATTGGTCCAAGCCCTTTATCCTGATGCAGGATAAGTGATGAGGATTCGTCTTTGCGGTTAATCTTCCTGCCAAGGTTTGAAATAAAGCAGATGGGAAACTCCAGCCCTTTTGAACGATGGATGGTCATTATTTGGACTGCATTTTCTCTCTCTTCAACAGGAGAATCGCCGGGATTAGCATCTCGCTCTATAAGCTTTTCGATATAATTTATAAAGCGAAATAAGCCTTGTAAGCTGGTTTTTTCAAATTGAATTGCATATTCAAAAAGTGCTGTCAAATTAGCTTTTTTTATTTTAGCCTGAGGCATGATTGAAATGTAATCATAATAGCCGCTTTCATCTAAAATGAGGCTTATTAGCTTGGAAATGGGAAGCTGGGATTTCAGCCTCCGCCATCTTTGTAAATCTTCCCAAAACTTTTGGGTTATTGCTTGAATTTTAGGATTTTTTTCATATTCATTGGCTCTCATATAGTTTTCTAAAGCATTATAAAAATCCCCCTTGAGACATTTTAATCTAATTTCAGCCAAGTCATTGGCACTAAGCTCATAAATAGGCGAATGAAGGACAGATAACAGGGCAATATCCTGTCTGGGATTATCAATTATTCTAAGTAATGAAATGATTGTAAGAACTTCCAGATTATCAAAATACCCACCACTTGTATTAGCAAATACAGGTATGCCCGCCTCAGATAGAACCTTAACAAAAGTCTGAGCATGAGAAAGGGAGCGCAGTAGTATAGTAATATCACTATACTCCGCTCTCTCTTGTCCGTTTTGTGAGGTTAATTCATAAATTCTTCGGGCAATAGCCCATGCCTCTTTTTCCGCAACAGAGTAGTCGCTTATTTCCTCCCTTTCTTCCTCAGTTTCTTCATCTTTTGTTTCGATTATAATAAGTTCGGTAGTATCATCATAGCTTGCCTCAGGATAACTTGCGCCATAACGAAGCATTTCCTCTTCCCCGTAATTAATAGCACTGGCTTTTTCGCTCATTAACTGTTTAAAAATAAAATTGACACAAGCAATCACATTTTTTCTGCTTCTAAAATTCATACTAAGATCAATTCTCAAATTTTGACCTGAAGTCTTGTATGAATTGTATTTTTGTATAAAAATTTCAGGATTAGCCCTTCTAAATTTATAAATACTTTGTTTTACATCCCCTACCATAAAGCGTCCATTATCACGAGCAATCATGCTTAAAATACTTTCTTGCAAAATATTGGAGTCTTGGTATTCGTCAGTATATATTTCATGAAACAGTTCTTTATATGCTGCTGCTATATCTTTGTTTTCCGACAATATCTTATATGTATAATGTTCCAAATCACTAAAATCCAATATATTGCTGGCAAGCTTTTCCTCGGTATATTTTTCCCTAAACTCTATTACAAGTTTACAAAGCTTGCCAATTATAGGATAAATTTCCGAAATATCTTTAGCCATCAAATCAAAGGACTTGAAAAAATACCGCTCCTCTATTTCCGCAATCATGTCTTTTATTCGCCTTTTGCGAATACGGCTGACTATTTCCTTTAGCTCCGGCTCAACTTGGTCTTTTGCCTGTATAGATGCTAATTTTTCAAACGTAAAGCCATTAACCGCAGTTTTTATGGATTCCAAGCTGCCCAGGTCACAAGCTTTCGACAATGCGTTTAAACCGTTTAAATCTGAGGAAAGAGCGGCGTGATATTTATAAGGTCCTCTTGGCATTTCACAGTATTTTATTGCTTCTTTCGCGGCGATTATTGCGCTTTCTGTCATATCCTTGATTTGCTTAAAAACCATTTGCCCTAAAAAGCTCTCGCCTAGATTAAGTTCATTAAGGTAAACAGGATTAAACATTTCGCTGCTTTGTAAAAGCCAAGTATTTGGGTCAATTTGAGGTTCACAAAAATCACATATTTTAAGTATAAGCTCCCGCAAATCTTTATCGTAAAGTTTTCCGCCGTAGATATCTAAAAGTCTGTAAAAATCCGGATTTTTCTCTTGATATTGACCCTCAAAGATATTTTCCATAACATCTTCTTTAATAAGGCTCATCTCCAGCCCGTCGCCTATCCTAAAAGACGGGTCTATACCGGCAGCGTTGTAATGAGTTTTAAGCACAGTATTACAAAAAGAGTGTATTGTGCTTATATAAGCTTTGGGAATAAGCATAATTTGTTTTTGTATATGCTTATTCCTCGGCTCTTTTTCCAATCTTTCATTTAAAGCCTTTAGTATACGCTCGCGCATTTCTGAAGCGGCAGCTTCCGTAAATGTAACTACCAGAAGTTTGCCTATATCTAAAGGCTTTTCCTCATTTGTTATGACTTGCAAAATCCGTTCAACTAAAACCGCAGTTTTTCCACTGCCGGCAGCAGCAGATACCAGGATATTTTTTTCTCTTTCGTAAATTGCTTTTTGTTGATTGGGCGTAAATTCAGGCAAACTATCAACTCCTATTGGAGGGCTTGTCCATCAGGCGATTTTATCCCGCTTTATGTACATACTAAAGTCCTCTAAAAATCCTTCATAAGAATTATAAAGAATATTTCCGGACAATGCAACCGTATAAGGAGTCATTACTTTTTGTTTAAATACAGCCTTGGAATAGTATTTTAAAAATTCGAGCTCAAACAAGTCTGGATTTAGGTCTATCATAAATAAAAACCGTTGCAGAAGTTTTTTTTCTTTCGGTCTAAGTTTAGACACTTCCGCAAAATCTTGGGGCTTTAGGCTTTCCCAATCACTAGGATAGTCGTAGGCCAGCTTAATATAAAAATACATAATATTGACCCTGTACATAGCCTTAAGTGCGTCCAAATCAAACAGCTCGTCCTTAAATTTGTGGCGAAGACCGTATATCATCTGCTCATATATTTCACAGGAAATATTTGCCACCATAAGGGTAAAAATAGTTGCCCTGTACTTTGTCGGAAGCAGGTCGCACCTATTGTAATAAAGATTCGCCTCATTATCTAAGGCTCTAAACATTTGCCGTCTACCTTTAGCCCAAAATCGTAAATAATAAATTAATCTTTTGAAAAATGTCATAATTAATCATCTCCAAGGAAAGATTACCATATTTTGGATTATATGTAAACATTTTCCATTTTGCAAATTATTACATAATTCGACTGGAGGATTAGAAATAATCACCTGAAATTATAGAATAGTATCCAACATCGTAATAATCACCGCGGATTTTAATGAAATGCCGCAGCACTCCCTCAAGGGTAAAGCCTGATTTTAGAAGGACTTTGCAAGAGGATGTGTTAAGAAGCATAGCAATGGCCTCCACCCGCTCAATATCTAGAGTTTCAAAGGCGTAAGTAACCAATGCTTTAGTAATTTCAGTGGCATAGCCTCTACCCCAATAGTCCGGCAGCAAATTGTAGCCGATAACACATCGATTAGCATTGGGGTTTAAAGAAATTATACCTGCCTCACCAATAAAAATATTGCTCTCTTTAGTAAAGAGAGCGTTAAATTGATAAGGCTTGCTTATAAGTATTATATTAAAATCTTCTAAAGCTTTTTCCTCACTTTGATATGGGGCAAAAGTGGAGTATTCCCATACTTTATCCGCTGTTTTCAGCAAAAAGAAGCTTTTAAAATCATCATGGGTGTAGTTTTTTAAAAGCAATCTATCAGTTTGCAAAACACTCCTTTATTCAAACATTTTAACCCTAGATATATGCCTTCCTTCTTGAAACTTAGAAGAGAGCCATATTTCAACTATCATTTTAGCAAATTCAGAGCCTATTACCCTTGCACCTAAGCACAGTATGTTGGTGTCATTATGCTCCCTTGAGAGCTTAGCGGAAAATGGCTCCGAACAAACCACCGCACGTATGCCTTTCACTTTATTTGCGGCAATACTCATGCCTACTCCTGTGCCGCAAACTAATATACCTAAGTCACATTCCCCATCTGCTACAGCATTTGCAACTTTTTTAGCATACTCAGGGTAATCGGCGCGCTCCTCGGTAAAAGTGCCATAATCCTTCGGGCTATGCCCTAAGCTTTTCGCAAACTCCATAATTTCTTGTTTTAATTGCAGGGCCGCGTGGTCACAGCCAAAAGCTATTGTCATTTTTAATCCTCCCAGGGTTACCCTAATAAATCAGGCGGGCACTAAGCCCGCCCTTACTATAAATTATTTAGCTAATCTTTGTAAATGATTAAATATTTCTTCCCTTGTTTCCATATCTAATATTTTATCAAGCTCTTTTTCCATTTCGGATTTGGATAAATTGCAAATAGCCTTTCTGGCTCGAAGTACCGCACTTGCCGACATACTAAACTCATCAAGCCCACAAGCTAAAAGGAAAGGAATCATATTTACATCCCCTGCCCCTTCGCCGCACATGCCTACCATTATTCCGGCATCCTTACCCGCCTTAATAATATTGTATATAGAACGCATTACTGCCGGCTCAAATGTAGAGTAGAGGTATTGAACCTTCTCATTGCCCCTGTCAACAGCCATTGTGTATTGGGTCAGGTCATTTGTACCAATACTGAAAAAATCCGACTCTTTTGCCAGCACATCAGCTATTAAAGACGAGGCGGGAGTTTCAATCATAATACCCACATCAACATCTTTATTAAAAGCCTTGCCTTCTTTTGCAAGGTCGTTCTTTAGCCTCTCGATTATCTCTTTAGTTTGTCTAAGCTCAGTCACGGTGGTTATCATAGGTATCATTATCTTAATATTACCATAATGAGATGCCCTAAGTAATGCCCTTAACTGAATGTTGAACATTTCCGGGTCGCCTAAACAAAGCCTGATTGCCCTATATCCTAAAAATGGGTTTTCCTCTTTCTCAATATTAAGATAAGGCACGTCTTTATCGCCGCCTATATCAAGGGTTCTGATTATTACAGGCTTGTCCCCCAAGCTTTCCGCTACTTGCTTATAAACCTCAAATTGAGCTTCCTCGTTAGGCAGGCTTTCACGCTCCATAAAAAGAAATTCCGTCCTAAAAAGCCCTATACCTTCTGCGGTATTTTTAAGTACCGACTCTAAGTCCTCCAAACCGCCGATATTGGCGGCAATTTCAACTTGGAAACCGTCTAATGTCACACTTTCGCGACCTTTATACACTTCCAATTCTTTTTTATATACATTAAATTCTTCAATCAGCTTTTCAAATCTTGCAAGCTCTTCCTTGGAAGGATTTATAACAACTTCCCCGCTGCCGCCGTTAATTGCAATCATATCCCCTGTTTTAACCATACTCAGCATATTTTCTATACCAAGAACAGTCGGAAGCTCCATAGCCTTAGCCATAATAGCCATATGGCTGGTTATCCCACCAACTTCGGTTACAACACCTTTTACTATATCTTTGTTAATACGCCCGGTTTCAGAGGGGGTCATATCTCTGGCGATGATTATACACTCTTGTGCAATATCTTCTATACCACGGCTTATTTTGCCTGTAAGTATCTCAATCAGCCTTGTTTTAATATCTTCAAGGTCATGGGCGCGCTCTGACATAAGCTCATCATCCATAGATGCAAAAATAGCCGCAAACATATCAAAAGCCGCAGTAACAGCCGCCTCAGCCGTGACGCCGGAATTTTCAAGCTCAGAAACTACACCAGCCGTAATCTCAGGGTCTTGTACAATAATTGTATGCCCTTCCAATATCATAGCTTGCTCGGCTCCGGCATTTTTTTCAACCATTGCCGCTAATTCGAGGGTATTTTCAATAAATTTTTCAACAGCTTGATTGTATCTGTCACTCTCCTCCTGATATGTAAGGTTGGAGTTTAATTCAAATACAATTTCCTCTTTTTTTATTACAAAGGCTTTTGAAATAACAATTCCGTCACAAACACCTATTCCACGATGCAAAAAATCACCCTCTATTCACCTAAACCTGATGCTATGGCTTCACCAATAGCTTGTAAGCAAGCAGCTTCATCTTCACCGTCACACATAAACTCAACGGTTTCACCAGCTTTAATGCCTGCAGACATTATGCCTAAAATACTTTTAGCATTGTATTCCTTATCATTAAACTTAAGGGTAACATTGCATTTAAAAGGCTGTATTACTTTTACCAAAACACCTGCCGGCCTAACATGCAAGCCTGATTTATTATGCACTAAGAATTTTTCATTAACCATATAAAATAACCTCCTTAGAATATTATGGATACTGTTTAGGGTGCAAACTTAAACTATATCTTAGCATAAAAAACCACATTGAACCATTGCGGTTTTTCATGCTTTATTGAAGTTTAAGTTTGCACTCGGTGCAACTATATTATAAATGAGTTATACTTGTCCGCTAACCTGATATCGTCAAACTTTCGAGGATATTTTCCATTGTGCAAGGAAAGATCGGTAGCGAAAAACCAAAGCTTTTAGATGAGGCTAATGGACAGGTCTATTATATACTTACAACGAATTATATGTCAAGGACGAATAGGGCTGCCTTCATTTTTCAGGTTAACCTTAGGTCAAGGATAGTCGAACCTTGGGCGCTCATTGTTCGACTATCCTTGACCTAAATTTCAGACCAATACAGAACCGCCTACAGGCTTTAAATACTCTTTTTTCACCTTAGCCACATAAGAAAACAGCGGGTCAACTACCTGAGTGCAGCGTGCCTCTAATACCTGCCCCAGAAGCAGTACAGCATCATGAGGTGTAAAGCCATATTCCTCCATCATCCAATTAATCAGCTCATTAACGGCAATATTGAAAGCTTCTTCCATAGGCTTTGCAATGCCTATTGTGCCAATCCAATCATCTCCTTCAAGCCGCGGATAAATCATGGATTTTGGAGCCGGCAATACTTCCGTCTTTAAAGTACATACAGACCGGGTTTCAATCCCTCCCGCAACACATATTTCACCGTCACCTTGAAGTGCATGAACATCACCTATATGCAAAAGCGCGCCTTCCATGTAAACCGGCAAATAAATCACATTGCCGACAGTTACCTCTTGGACATCCATATTGCCGCCATATGGACCAAGTGCGGCAGCAGGGTATGCGCCCAAAGCAGGAGCCGTGCCTATAACGCCTATCATCGGGCTTGTTGGGATTTTTACACCATCCCCCCAGTGAACAAACCCTTCTTTTATAGCCACGGTTTTCGTTACATTATTTGGCGCTCTGTCAGTAGTTAAATGAGGGTAGGTATTGTTTTTTATACGCCAGCATGTATAGCCTACATCACTCAGCTCAATATCTATAATACTTATTTTTAACATATCACCGGGTTTTGCATTTTTAACATATATACAGCCGCTGCATGGATTAACCATATTTTTTATTGCCGGATTGTATACATCATTGATAGATTTAAGCCATGAGCCGCTGTTTAACTCAGTCTCCACCTTAAATATTTCACCGTTTTCAACTTCCATAGTGACTGGATTGTGCCTGCTTATCTCGCCATATAAAACATCTCTTTTTTGTATTTGCATAACAGACTCTCCTTATAATAATATTGGTATTCATTTAAGAGTTTCAACTTTACTCAAAAAACTGTATATAGGTTGTATTAATTTAAAGTCATGAGCCAGCTTATCCGGCAGTACATCGGAAAATAACAAGTCAAAATCATCACTGCTTTTTGTAAAATGAAAACTTTTTTTATCAAGCCATTCACGTATATCCTCAGGCTCGTCTTGATATTTGCTTCGCTTATAATCCTCCCCTTCGATTTTAAAAACAGCCTGTTCTTTGTAGCATTTCATAGCGCGCACAAAATTTTTATCTCTACTGACAATTAAATTGCGAAAACAGTCCATTGAGGCTTTACCGGCTTGATAATACCCCATACCATAACGAAAGCCGGCCGGGGATATTTCAAAATAATAAGCCGGTAACCCGTCATAGAGCTTTTTATCCCTAATAAATACACACCACATAACATCTCTAAAAATTGTTTTATCTTTTGAGAAGCGGGTATCCCTATATATTCTGGAAATTGATCGGCTAACCTTTGGCTCGGTAATAAAAAGCGGGTCAATTTCAAGCATGGCAGGAGTTAGTCCTATGACCAATTCCTGTAAAGGCTTTAAAACAAGCCGGGTGTAATCGGCTTTACGTTCACTAAACCATATTTTACTGTTTTGCAGCTTGTTTTCAAATAAGAAATCAAGGGCTGCACTTGAAAATGCCATAATATGCTCTCCTTTGGTTTTTATTACCTGTATTCTTAGCAATAGTATATTGGGTCTAAACTAAGCCGTCAACAGCCAATAAGCAAAATCTTAATATTTTTCAAATTATATTTAATGACTTAATATGTCGCTTTCTGCCCAATATAAAAGCTTATATCTCGCAGACACAAATCCATATCATTCGTTATAAAGACAATATCGTTATAAAAACAATATCACTTGACATATGCTATAATAGAGAATACTATATTACATATGAAAATTTTTACCTTAAGGGTAGAATATTGTCAATATTTAAGCTATATCAATTTTAAAGGAGGATTAAGTATTATGAAAAAACTTTTAGCATTAATGCTCGTTGCTGTATTTATTTTTGCGGCATGTACACCAAGTGCTCCGGCAGTGCCGGATGCTACTACAACACCGGGCACTACTACTGCCCCCGGGGCAACCGGTACTACTACTCCGGCTGACACAGGCGCACTTAGCAGCAGAATGCACGCCGTTCAAGAGCTTCATTATCTCTATTCCAGCGAAATTGCTACCATGAACTATCTTTTGCAAAGTGCCGAGGTTACTTTTGCCGCTGCCGCTCAATTTGTTGACGGTTTAATTGAGTTTAACAGATATGGCGTAGTTATACCGAATATCGCTCATAGCTGGGGAGTATCCGATGATGGTTTAGTTTGGACTTTCCACTTACGCGATGATGTAACTTGGGTTGACTGGCAAGGCAATTTCGTTGCCTATACAACAGCTCACGACTTTGTATCTACTGCACAATGGGTACTTAATCAAGATAATGCTTCTGTTTTTTCTGACAGATACTTTAACTTTTTTGTAGGGGCACAAGAATACTTTGACAGCACCGGTCCCGACTGGACCGGACCTCCTGTTGATTTTAGTACAGTAGGCGTTAGAGCTATTGATGATTGGACGCTGGAGTATACTCTTTTGCAGCCTACTCCTTTCTTTGAAACTATGGTTGCTTGGGTAGCATTCTATCCTGTTTATGGTCCTTTCCTTGAGGAAATGGGAGACAGGTTTGGTACCAGCAATGATACCATTCTTTACAACGGTGCTATGCGTATGGAGGAATGGTCTCATCAAAACAGACGTGTATATGTAAGAAATGAGAGCTACTACCTTGCACATGAGATACATATCGAAAGAATTACTTGGACATTTAATGCAGAGCATGCCCTTATCGCTCCTGAAATGTTTAGGCGCGGTGAATTAACCCATGCTGATATTAACACCATTATCTTAGAAGAATGGCTCGCTGACCCGAATCTTGCTCACCTTGTACGCCCTAATGTTGCAAGCTGGTTCTCATTCTTCTATATCTTTAATTTTGACCCGCAATTTCCAGATCAATATGAGCCTGAGAATTGGAGGCTTGCTGTAAACAACCGTAATTTCCGTAAAGCAATGTTCCATGCTTTTGACCGTATGGCCGCTGTTTATACTTCTGACCCATTCTTCCCTGAAAATCATCTTATTGAAACTATAACTCCTCCGGGCTTTGTTACCGCCCCTAATGGTGTAGATTTCACTCAAACAGGTGAACTTGGCAGACTTTCCAGAGAACTTCCAGGATTCGATGAAAATCTTGCCGCTCAGTACCGTGACGCCGCTCGTGCTGAACTTGAAGCTGCCGGCGCAACTTTCCCAATCAGAATACTTATGCCTTACAACTCAAATAGTCCTCAATGGGGACAGCGTTCTCAAGTTGTTAAACAAAATCTTGAGCGTATCTTAGGTTCTGACTTTATTGACGTTAGGATTTATGACGCTTCTCCAACAGATTTCCTTGGGCAAAACAGACGTAATGGTCGCTTTGCTTTCTTAGAAGCTAACTGGGGCGGAACAATCGGCGACCCAATAGCTTACACCGGTCCTTTTGACTTTATGGGTACTTATAACCAACCACATATGGTTGATGGCTACAGAAATGCAGCTGGTGAGTTTATTTACCAAGCTATCCTTGATGAAGCTATTGCCGAATTAACTGACATTCAAAGACGTTTTGAACTTTTTGCGGAAGCAGAAGCTTTCCTTATTGAAGAAGCTTTTGTAATGCCTTATGTTAGATCAGTTCCTATGTGGGTTGCTTCTTATATAGACCCATTCCAATTAAATCGCGCACCGGCTAACCCAATGTCTATATGGAAATGGAACAATGTTTACAGGCTTGATGCACCTATGGACAGAGATCAGTTTGACGCAGGCAGAGAAATATGGCTTGCTGAAACTGAGGCGGCAAGAGCTGCCGCAGCCAGGTAATATTTGTTTGCATCTTAACTTAATTTAACTGATTATCTTTATAACCCGAAGAAGGGAAGTCTTTTAAAGGATTTCCCTTCTTCGAAAATTTCTACTCCATTTCATATGTATGGGAAGTGATACATTGCTAGGATATTTTGTAAAGCGTACTTTGCAAAGTTTACTTACACTGTTTATTGTTGTTACGGCTGTTTTTTTAATGCTTAGACTGATGCCGGAAGAAGGTTATTTTGAAGCGACCGCCGGTGTTGACAGATTAACAATTGAGCAGCAAGAGGCTATACTTAGGGCAATGGGTCTTCGTGACCCTATCCATGTACAGCTTGGAAATTTTTATAGAAATTTATTCAGAGGGGATTTAGGTACGTCAATAATTTTCAGACCACATGTTCCTATTACTGAAATAATTGCTGAGCGGATTCCTTTTTCAGCTACTTTAGGACTTGCGGCTATAAGTATATCCTTAACTGTGGGCATCCCTCTAGGTGCCGGTATGGCATTGTATAAAGGGAAGATGCTTGATCGGATAGGAACTTTTTTCATTGTAATTATGATTGCCGTACCTGCTGTTATTTATCACTTGCTGATTCAGCTATATGTAACAGACTGGCTTAGTCTGCCAATGCTTTTTAATGAGCGGCGGCCGGAAAGCTGGATTTTGCCTATTTTATCCTTATCCATAGCAGGTATTGCGTCATACGCTATGTGGATGCGCCGCTTTATGGTGGATGAGCTTAATAAGGATTATGTAAAATTAGCCCGTGCAAAAGGGCAGAAAAGCCAGAAAATAATGATGTTCCATGTGTTTAGAAACTCCTTTGTGCCCGTAGTTCAATTTATACCCGCATCGATATTGTTTACTATTGCAGGTTCTATATTTGTAGAATCCCTTTATTCGATCCCGGGTATGGGCGGGCTTTTAGTGCAGGTTATACAGCGGCAGGACAACCCTCTTGTGCAGGCTTTGGTATTAATTTATACATGCCTTGGGGTGTTTGGTATGCTCCTTGGTGATATAGCTATGGCTATTGTTGATCCACGTATTAAATTTGCGAAAAAAGGAGGGGCGCGCTGATGTTCTTTTTTAAAAAGAAGTTTGAAGATTTAACTGAAAATATTTTAGAAAAAACAGAAGATCTTTCAGATAAGGAGCTTTTTGAACTGGCTTCCTACGACCCGGACAGTGCTGAGCGCGTCGCTTATTCTGATTATTCTTACTGGCGTTCAACTTTCAGGGTTTTTCTTAAAAGCCGCGTGGCTTTTGGTTTGCTTTGTTTGATGGTTTTCGTAATAATATTTGCGCTAATACAGCCATATTTGCCAAACCAAAGAGACCCTATAGAAATATTTATAAATCCTGAGACAGGCCGCCAATTCCGTAATGTACCTCCGGGTGAGGAAGGGTTTTTCTTTGGCTCCAATAATATTGGTCAGGATTTATGGGCTCGTATCTGGTCAGCTACCAGGACATCCTTATTTATCGCCTTTGCTGTAGCTTCTGTAGATGTTACTTTTGGTATACTCATAGGCGCACTATGGGGTTATGTACGTGCCCTTGATCGTATAATTACCGAAATATATAATGTTTTTAACAATGTCCCTAATACAATAGTGCTGGTGCTTTTCACTTATGTTATGAGTCCGGGTATAAGGACAATGATTATTGCAATGTGTGTTATCGGCTGGATTCATATGGCTCGTTTCATACGAAACCAGATAGTTATTATAAGGGATAGAGAGTACAACTTGGCTTCACGCTGTCTTGGTACCGGAACGTTTAGGATTATAATTAAAAACCTATTGCCATATTTAGTATCTGTAATAATGATGCGAATGGCTTTGTCTATACCGGGCACTATTTCAAGTGAAGTATTTTTAACCTACATAGGTCTTGGACTCCCCATCGATACGCCGTCTTTGGGTAATTTGCTCAATGAAGGTCGCCTTAGAATGATGAGTCCAACCCAACGATATCAGTTATGGTTTCCATTGGCTGTCATAAGTATGATAACTATATCGTTCTACGTCATGGGCAACGCTTTTGCGGACGCCGCCGACCCCAAAAACCATGTGTAGAAGTGGAGGAAATTTATGACTGAATATGCAAATACAAATAAAGAAGTTGTTTTGAGTATTAAAGATTTAGTGGTAAAATTTAGTTTGCGTGGGCGTATACTTAAAGCCATACGTGAGATTTCGTTGGATTTATACCGAGGGGAAAGCTTAGCTATTGTAGGTGAATCCGGTTCAGGCAAGTCTGTATTTACCAAGACATTTAACGGTATGCTGGATAGTAACGGATTTATTGAGCAAGGCTCTATTACCTATAATGGTATGGATTTAACAAAATTTAAGAAAGAGAAAGACTGGCTTCAAATTCGCGGCGGGGAAATTGCGATGGTTTTTCAAGACCCCATGACATCCCTTAACCCTCTTAAGACCATTGGCACACAAATTTGTGAAGCTATTTTACTTCATAATAAAGATGTTACTCCTCAGCAAGCCAAGCAAAAGGCTGTTGAATACATTGCTGATGTAGGTATAGAAGAGCCGCTAAGGCGTTCAAACCAGTTTCCTCATGAGTTTTCAGGGGGTATGCGTCAGCGTATTGTTATAGCTATTGCTATGGCCTGCAATCCAAAGATATTAATATGTGACGAGCCTACTACAGCTTTGGATGTGACAATTCAGGCACAAATACTTGGTCTTTTGAAAGATTTAAAAGATAAATACAATCTTACAATCGTTTATATAACCCATGATTTAGGTGTTGTTGCGGCAGTGGCTGATAGAGTTGCTGTTATGTATGCCGGTGATATAGTGGAAATAGGCGAAGTACGCGAGGTGTTCTACAACGCCCAGCACCCTTATACATGGGCTTTACTTTCATCTTTGCCTCAGCTTGGTGTAAAAGGTGAAAAGTTGTTTGCAATTAGGGGTACCCCTCCAAATTTGTTCCAAGAGGTTAGAGGTGACGCTTTCGCACCGAGAAATCCTAATGCCTTAAAAATTGATTTTGTGGAGAGACCGCCGTATTTTCCTGTTCCAGGTTCCAGTACTCATAAAGCGAGAACATGGCTTTTAGACCCTCGCGCTCCAAAGGTTGAACCGCCCTCAGCAATCAAAGCAATAGGAGGTGATTATAATGCCCTCTGATAAAGATGTGTTAATTGATGTAAATAATCTATCTGTAGACTTTGGTTCCAAGCGTAAAAGCTTCCGTGCAGTGGATAAAGTGAGCTTCCAGATTTACAAAGGTGAAACCTTTGGGTTGGTAGGCGAATCCGGTTCCGGTAAAACAACAATCGGTCGTACTATCATACGTATAAATCCAAGCTCCGAAGGGGAAATCACTTTTAAAGGCGAGCGGATTAACGGTAAAATATCCAAAGAGACCGATAAAATGGTCACCAGAAAGATACAAATGATTTTTCAAGACCCTATGGCCTCACTAAATGAGCGTTCTAAGGTAGACTATATCGTTTCTGAAGGGCTTTACAGCCTCAAAAATTTTAAAACTGAAGAAGAGCGTATGGAAAAGGTCTCAAAAGCATTACGTGACGTAGGGCTTTTACCGGAATTTTCCAGCCGTTTTCCTCACGAGTTTTCAGGAGGTCAGCGTCAGCGTATAGGTATTGCGCGGGCATTGATTATGGAGCCTGAGTTCATAATCGCAGATGAGCCAATTTCTGCTTTGGATGTATCCATACGCGCTCAAGTTATAAATCTCCTTGCAGAACTCCAAAAAACAAGGGGGCTTACTTACCTTTTCATAGCCCATGACTTAAGTGTAGTACGTTTTATTACAGATCGTATTGCAGTTATTCATAAAGGCAAAATTGTGGAGCTTTCTGAAACAGAAACTCTTTTCAAAAAACCTATCCACCCATATACTAAAGCTCTTCTGTCTGCCATACCATCTCCAAGCCCGGATGAGGAGCGGAATAAGAAGCTATTTATCTACACTCCGGAAAAATATTATGATCCTGGTGATCCTTTTGTTTGGAGTGAGGTTGAACCGGGGCATTATGCCCTTGTTAATAAAAAGATTTTAAACGAGGCTTAAAAAAGATTTAAATAAAATAAAAATCCGCTTAAATAAACAATTTAAGCGGATTTTTTATAATATATAGTGGATTTACTTCAAAACCATAACAAAATCTAGCTTGCTAAACATTTTGATGTGGTTTTGAAGTAAATCCACTATAGTCCTTCAACCTAAAACACTTGCCTTAAAAAACCGATGCCTCAATCAACTTCTTAGTGTACTCATCCTTCGCCGATTCAAATATCTGCTGTGTACTGCCGTGCTCCACAACCCTAGCCTTATTCATAACATAAACCCGGCTTGCCAGCATACGCAGCACTGATAAATCATGAGTAATAAACAATATAGCCATATTCCGCGTTTTTCTAAGATTTTCCAAAGTTTTTAAAATTTGGTTTTGTACAATTACATCAAGTGCCGATACCGATTCATCGCAAATAAGTAAGTCAGTGCGCGGTGCCAGTGCGCGGGCGATTGCTATACGCTGCCTTTGCCCACCTGATAAATCTGAGGGTTTTCTATACAATAGTTTTTCGTCAACTTCGGCTAAGGATAATATCTCCATAAGCTCCTCTTTGGGACGATTTGATACCTCCAAAGCTTCTTCCAGGACATAGCGTATAGTATGGGCCGGATTTAAGGAGCTGTACGGGTCTTGAAATACTATTTGGGGTGCTACTTTGCCAAAATATTCAATTTTACCACTATCGGCTCCTGTCAAGCCTATTATACACCTTGCTAAAGTGGTTTTGCCGCTGCCTGACTGCCCGACTATACCTACAGACTCACCTGCGTATACATTTATACTCACATCGTCTAGAGCTTGAACTTTGCCAAAAGTTTTAGATAATGATTTTACTGATAAAATCAATTCCGCTTTTGATTCATCAGAGGCGTAAGGTAGATTTTTCAAAAAACGGTTGGCACTAAGGAGTGCCTTAGTACTTTCTTTTTTCGGGTTTTCTATAATATGCTCTGTATTTCCCGACTCCACAATACATCCTTTATCCATAACAAAAATCTTTTCGCTATAATGCCTGGCAAGGTGTATATCATGGGTGATTATAATTATTGGCATTTGCCTTCCGGCACGTATTTTATTAATTAACTCAAGTATCTCTTTTTGAGTGATAACATCAAGTGCGGTGGTAGCCTCATCGGCTATTAACAGGCGCGGCTTAGTGGCAAGGGCAGCGGCAATAACTACCCGCTGACGCTGACCCCCTGAAAGCTGAGAGGGGTATCGCCCGGCAATATTAGCATCAAGCCCAACCTCAGCAAGTGCCGTTGTTATATCAAAGTCTCCATGGCTATCCTTTGGCACACCGTCAAGTATTTGTTTGCCGCATATTTTTGAAGGGTCAAGGGCTGTAAAAGGATCTTGCATTATCATAGATATACCGCCATTACCACGTATTTTGCGCCAATCTTTCTCTTTGGAGTTAAGGTTAAAGCTTGTACCATCTATTTCATAAATGCCTGATAAATTTGCCGCCGTAGGTAAAAGACCTATTAATGAGCGGGTGAGCATAGTCTTACCGCTGCCCGACTCCCCTACTATAGCCACTGCCTCGCCGCTTTTTAGAGAAAAGTCTATGCCTTTTAAAACTTCATTGCCCCGTATATTAACTTTAAGGTTTTTAATATCAATGTTAATTGTAATCGTATAATCAGCTTTCATCGAAATCGCCCTTTTCCATTGCAAAATTGCCTATTAAATTAATGGCTACCGCACTTAATATAATCAAAATGCCTGCTCCTACAGCCTGTGCAGGTGCTGTGAATAACACTTGCCTGCCGTCAGCCAAAAGACGCCCCCAGTCAGCCTCCCCCGGTCCTACCCCAAGTCCAAGAAAAGATAAAGAAGACATAGATACCAAGCCAAAAGCTATATTCAAAAAGAAATTTACCATTACAAGCATAGCTATATTTGGAAAGATATGACGGGAAAGAATGCGGAGGGTTTTTATCTTAAGTATAAGTGCCGATTCGATATAAGGCTTAGACTTTTGCACAATAACAGCGGAACGTACCAAACGAATATCAAAGGGCGAATAGAGAATAATCATAACTGCCACGCTGACCCAATACCCGCCGCCAATAATCCCTGCCGCAACAATAGCCAAAAGCATAGATGGCATTGATAGTGTAAGATCAGCATATGCAGATATAACCCTATCAATAAAACCGCCGTACCAGCCTGCTATAGAACCTAGCAGTAAACCTATAATAAAAGAGCCGCTGGCAATAGCAATAGGACCTGTAAGCGCAGAGCGGCTGCCCGCAATAAGCATTGAAAGTACATCGCGCCCAAGTACATCGGTGCCTAATATATGCCCGGGTGAGCCTGCCGGCAAGTTACTGTTAGCCAAATTTTGGGCAAGTGCATTTGGTACAATAATATTTGGTATAATTACCCATAAAGATATGATTATCAAGAATAATCCAGATAAAATAATACTTACAGGCAGGTGATGTATTTTTTTTATATATTTCATCAAAGTCCTCCCTGTTTGCTTTTGGATGATTGGTGTACATTTGGGTTAAGTAAATAAACTATTATATCTGTAAAGGCTGAAGCCAAACAAATAATAACGGCTAAAGCCAAAGCAATGAACTGTACAACAGGTACATCGCGAAATGTTACAGCGGATGTAAGTAAGCTGCCGAGACCCGGTATGGAAAATATAGTCTCAACAAGTACAGTGGAGCCAAATAACCCTGCAAGAAGAAGCCCTGTACTGGTTAGTATAGGTGAAGAGGCATTTTTAAGCTGTGCATCTAAAATTTTATGCGGCAAAACCGCACGGGCACGCATAAAAACCGTATAATCGGAAGATATTTCATTAAGCATTGCCTGGCGGGTTAGCTTTACTATAAAAGCTCCCATAGAAATTGATAAGGTTATAGCCGGCAATATAAGTGAATCTATACCGGAAGCCCCGTACATAGGAAAAAGCCGCAGCCTGAAAGCAAAAAAGTACAATAAAATCAGCCCAACCGCAAAACCGGGAGCTGAGCTGCCGACCAATGCCATAATATTAATAACACGGTCAATTTTTTTGCCTTTATTTTTAGCCGCAAAAATACCAAGAGGCACAGCCAAACATATGGAAAAAACCAATGAAATACCCACCAGCTGAAAGGTCACACCGGCGTGAGGTGCCACATGGTCAATAATATCCATATTAGTACGGATAGACCTGCCAAAATCAAAATTAACAGCCCCTCTAAGCCACCTGCTGTATTGAGCTAAGAAAGGCTCATCCAAATGGTGCTGGGCGCGTATTTGTTCAAGGAGTTCGTCAGTTACCCTTCTTGTGCCTACAAGATTTCTCGCAGGGTCACCCGGTGCAAGAAATAGCAATGAGAATATAACAAACGAAAGGGTAAACAAAGTTATAAAACACGCTAATAATCTTTTTATGATGAATGTTGATTTATTCAATACCTACTCCTTAGTTGTTGAACCTAAAATTCCTTAGCCAGTTTTCGCTCAGCATAGTAAATGAGTTGAAATTAGACACATTTATTGCCCCACTCCAAGCAACGGCAGACTCTCCCCACCATACCGGGATATAGTAGGCAAGTTCACCTGCTATATCATGAGCTCTTATTAAATCTTCAATACCTTCTTCTGCTGAGACGGATAGTACACCCCTCATTAAGCCCGCTATTTCTTCATTAGTAAAATTAGCAGGGTTATACCCTGGTCCTGTGCCGTCTAACAGCCATGAAGCTATCTCAGCAGGGTTGGCTGTTGTAGCAAAATATATCATCCATGAAATACCGTATTCCCCGCTGCCTATTTCTCCAAGCCATTGCTCAAGAGGCATTTCACGTACATTGAGGGTAATACCTAATTCGCTTAAAGCGTCAGCAAGTACAAGAGAGGCACGGCCTACATTAGGGAAATTTGATGGAAAGCTTATCGCTGCTTCAAAAGGCGCAACACCTGAAAGAGCGAATTCTTCTCTTGCCCTGTCCATATTAAAGCTGTAATGGGTTACTTGAGAGAGCAAAGAGCGTGCCGTGCTAACATCCATCACCGAGGCAAACTGCTCCGGAGGGGTAATTGCAGTGGCCACTTGTCCATTGCCGTCAAGTATAGAGTCAATTATCCCTTGGGCATTAAGGGCATAGGCAACAGCTTTACGTACATGATGATTATCAAATGGCTGAACCGTTGAGTCGATTGTCAGCCCGTAATATGAGCGGTCTGAGAAAAAGTGAACAGTCGTACCGTCAACTCCCCTCCATTGCTGTGCTTGCTCAACAGGTATATTTAGCGCAAAATCAATACTGCCCCCTGCGAAAGCCAAAAAGCGCGCCGCATCATCAGTTATAAAGTCAAAGCGTACTCTTTGGACATCAGCACTTTGACCCCAATAATAATCTTGTGCTTCTAAGGTCACATTAGAGCCTGGATTAAAACTAATTACTCTATAAGGTCCGCTGCCAAATAACATATCGCCGGGAGAGCCAATAGATGTGGCGGCTTCGCCCCATGCTCTTTGGGTAACAAACAAACCTGCCACATTAGATACAGCCCAAATAAAATTAGGATTAGCGTCATTTAGGATTATTTGCAAAGTATTATCATCTACTATATTAATAGAGCGAATCATATCAAGAAAATGAATAGCTACTCCAGGGGAGAGTTCGGGATTCATAGCCCGCTCTATAGACCAGACTATATCTTCTATAGTAACATAGGAACCGTCAGAAAAACGAGCATCTTCACGGATATTAAAGAGCCATGCTGTATAATCATCAGTTGCCCATGAGCTGGCAAGTGCCGGTATTGGTCTGCCATCGTTACTGATAGCTACAAGCCCTTCGTTTACAAGGGTAGCGATATAATAGTTGACAATACCCGCCTCTTGTGCTACATCAAGTGTAGACATTGTGCCTGGTATACCAATGACAAGCTCATGAACTGCTGTGGTTGAGGCATCGTCTGATACAGATATATTATCATTAGAGCCGCATGCCGTAAGCAAGAATAAAAGCATTAAGCCCAGTGTAATTGAAATAATAGCGTTAATATTTTTCATAATTGTATTTCCTTTCTCTATATAGATTGATATAAGTACTAATTTATATAAAAAATTGGAATTTGTCAATACACAATGCATTTCCTTATTGAAGTTATATATTTGTATTCAGATAAACAAGCAGCTTCGTTTTCTACCCCTGAAATTATTTTTTGCATATTACAACAGAAACATTTGTCAAAATTATATAAGAATATTGTATTTAAAAATAAAACTACCATATCTACCGATATAATATGTTATAATAAGCTAGAAGGAATATACGTATGAAGCTAAAATAACAGGGATTTTCAATAGTTGTATAGCGTAACATATTATTGCACAAACTAAATTAGAAAGGGGAATTTTCATGATATTCTACATTGGTCTTGCTATATTTTTGATGATTGCAGTGCTGGCTTGCTGCTATTCACTTCAACTTAAAATAGCACTTAGGAAGCATACATCAGCCTTAGATACTGTACATGTACCTATTGCTTTGTTCGGCAGCGATAAAAAATGTTTCTACATGAACAATTCCGCAAAAAAGTTATCAAACGGCGGAGACAATTACTCACAGCTTGCGGCAAAATTAGAAATTGCCGGCTACAAAGCTTGTGCTAACGAAACAGACAACACCGGACATCAAGCTTTGGTTGGTATTGATTCGACAGAAGTCGAAAAAGCCAACACCACATACAAAAAAGAAATTTATTGGCTTACATCCATACTGGACGCACTTCCAATTCCCCTTTCTGTGACAGACAAAGACATGAATTGGACGTTTATAAACAAAGTTGTAGAAGATATGCTTGGAGTTAAACGCAAAGATATAACAGGTAAGCATTGCAGCAGTTGGGGTGCGGGCATATGTAATACAAAGGACTGTGGCATTATGCGTTTGCGTAAGGGCTTTAACGAAACATTGTTTGCCCAGTTTGGCAAGGATTTTCAAGTTACCACTAATTACTTGTACAATGATGATGGCGCAATATCAGGGCATGTTGAAGCAGTACGTGACATTTCAGACTTAACCGCAAAAACACGCGAAGCCGACGAGGTGTCACTTTGGTACAAATCTATTTTAGATGCAGTCCCCTTCCCAATTTCTGTAACAGATGAAAATATGAATTGGACATTTGTAAACCAAGCAACAGAAACCGCTTTAAACAAAAATCGTGACCAAATAATAGGCAAACATTGCAGCAGCTGGGGTGCGAATATTTGTAATACCGAAAACTGCGGTATTACATTGTTTAAGCGCGGTACAACAAATACCTCTTTCAGCCAAGGCGGCATGGATTTTAAAGTACAAGTATCATCCCTTAAAAATTCCAATGGCAAGCTTAAAGGCTATGTGGAAATTGTTCAAGATGTAACTGAGGTAAACACACTCGCTAAAAAGGTTGAAGATACAGCAAGCAACATGATTACAAACCTACGCTCCACCAGTGAGCAGCTTACAATGGATTCACGACAAATTGCGGAAAGTACTCAGGTTCTTGCCGCTGGTGTTGAAGAACAAAGCGCACAAATCCAAGTATTGAGCAACAACGTAGATATTATAAATTCTAAAATCAATGCAAACGCCGAGAGTACAGTTAGTGCAAGTAATTTATCTGACAAAGCCAAGCAAAATGCACTTAAAGGAAATGCTGATATGAAGGAAATGCTAAGCTCCATGGAAGGGATAAAAGAAGCATCTACCAATATATCAAAAATCATTCAAACCATTGAGAGTATCGCTTTCCAAACAAATTTACTTGCGCTTAATGCGTCTGTGGAAGCAGCACGGGCAGGTGAACATGGTAAAGGTTTTGCCGTTGTTGCGGATGAAGTAAGAACCCTTGCAAGCCGTTCCTCCGAAGCTGCAAAAATGACGAACGATTTAATCATGGACTCGTTGGACAAAGTTGAAAATGGTACAAAAACTGCTGAAGGTGCGGCTGAATCTTTAAACACAATTGTTGCAGATTTTGAGCAAGTTTCTCATCTTGTGGAACAGATAGCCTCTGCATCTAAAGAGCAGTCCATATTGGCGAATAATTTAAGTGATGGGATAAGTCAGTTTGCAAATGTATCCGAAGAAAGCTCTGCTACAATTCAAGAATTGGCGGCATCTTCCGAGGAATTGGCAAGCTATGCGGAAACATTGAATAATATGACCATATAGATATAGAAACCATTGTATAGTGAAATGACCTCGAAACAGTAACAAAAAACGCAGGAATTTTTTCGTAGATCAAGAAGGCACAAATCCGCAGCACCCAAAGGGCTGGTCATAAATGCTTCGCATTTACTGCTCGCCATGCGTCCCGGCTGGTCGTAAATGCTTTGCATTTACTGCTCGCCATGCGTCCCTGCTGGTCGTAAATGCTTCGTATTTACTGCTCGCCATGCGTCCCGGCTGGTCGTAAATGCTTCGCATTTACTGCTCGCCATGCGTCCCGGCTGGTCGTAAATGCTTCGCATTTACTGCTCGCCATGCGTCCCGGCTGGTCGTAA